>VFQN01000098.1_pt1 | contig 191403 bp, 192 predicted proteins | sample 3512371 | NCBI WGS metagenome assembly VFQN01 (sample SAMN10412370, study PRJNA504923) | tailings metagenome | isolation source: Replicate 2 from Balatoc abandoned mine | place: Philippines: Itogon, Benguet | collected 2017-08-28
TTCCGTCTGACTTCACGCGCACCTTGACGTTGTAGTCCACCACGCGCTTGACGGGGATCAAGGCCTTCATGCTTCTTGTGCTCCTGAGTTGATGTTGTTCCGGAAAAAAATGGCGGTCATCGCCTTGTCTTTCGGTGCGCTAAGACGCGGACGGCTGCGCGCGGCGGCACCGGAGGGCAGAGCGCCGCGTGGACGCTTTCCTCCAGCCGCTGGTCGGCCATTACCCTGCGTTCCTGGTGGCGCTGCCAGTCCGCCCATGAAGCGAGCAGACAGACTTCCACCACCTCAACCGTCTCCGCAACGCTGTTCGAACGCAGGCGGCAGCGCCATGCAAGCGCCCCGTTGCGCAGGCGCGAACGGCCCAGTGCGCGCAGGGCCCGCATGAAAGCTTCCGCGTCGGCCGCGCGCGTTGAATAGCAAATACGCAGGACGACCCAGCCGGTCGTGCCGCTCTGCCCAGACGCGTCGCTCATCGCGACAGGCGCGGGCACCAAGTCCCATCCGTCGCTGACGACAAAAGGCCGCCGCCACAGCAGCAGCGGCCCGGCCAGCAGGCTTGCGCCCGCCAGCACCAGCGTCAGCGGCAATCCGCTGTAAGTCGCCACGGCGCCCCACAGGACGGCGCCCACAGCCATCGCGCTCTGGAAGAAGAGCAGGTGCAGTGCCAGCGCGCGGCCCCGCACCCAGTGCGCGACCGAGGTGTGGATGGCGCCGCTGATGGTGGCGTTGATGAGAATCCACGCGATGCCTGCCATCACCAGCGCCATGTACACCAGGGGCAGCACTGTCACGCAGGCCAGCACGACAGTGGCCAGGGCAAACGCCACGGTGGCGACTGCAATCATCGGTGCCAGCGGCAGGCGCCGGCGAAGCGAAGGCATGAGGCCGCCGCCGATGACCGATCCAATCCCGAGACTCGCGAGCATGGCGCCATAGCCAGCCGCGCCCAGGTCCAGTTGCCGGCGCGCGACGATGGGAAGCAGCGCCCACAGCGCGCTGGAACTGCAGACGAAAAGCATCGAGCGCAATAGCAATTCATGCATCACCGGTGAATGCCGCACATAGCGCACCCCTGCTTGCAGCCCGGCCCACAGCGGCTCGCGTGGCAGGGAGGTGGCGCGGGGCGGGTTTTTCCAGCGCCGCAGCAAGGCGATGGCGACAGAGAAAGCCAGGACGTTCGCGACGAATACGGCCCCTGTGCCGGCCCAGGCGATGATCGCGCCGGCCAGAACGGGGCCGACCGCGCGCGCGCTGTTGTAGGAGATGCCGCTGAGCACCACCGCGCGCGGCACCTCGTCCTGCGGGACGACATCGGAGGACGACGCTTGCTGCGACGGCATGATGAACGCACTGCCGCAGCCCAGTGCGAAGGTCAGTCCCAGCAGCAACCAGGGTGTCATGGCGCCCGTGAGCGTTGCAACGCTCAGCAGCGTAGAGACAGCCAGCATCACGCCCTGCGCGGCCAGCAACAGCCGGCGGCGGTCGAACAGGTCGGCGGCAGTGCCTGCGGGCAATGCCAGGAGGAAGGACGGCAGGGCGCTCGCGGTCTGGATCAGCGCCACCATGATCACGGCCTCGCTCAGCGAAGTCATGAGCCATGCGGCACCAACGTTCTGCATCCAGTTGCCGATGTTGGAGACCAACCCGGCGATCCAGATGGCGCGGAACGCCTTGTGCCTGAATGGACTCCAGGGCGATGCTGCGCTCATCGGAAACACCGCCCTGGACCTCGCCACTACCCGCGCCCGGACTCAGTCGAGCTTGATGCCCAGCGGCTGGATCAGGCGGCCCCACTTCTCGGCGTCGGCGCGGATCATGGCCTGGAAGCCCTCGGGCGTACTGGTTTCTGCGAGCGTGCCATCGGTCGCGTAGCGGCGTGCCACCTCCGGGCTGCGCATGGCGAACTGCACGGCCGCGTTGAGCCGGTCGACCACCGCCCTCGGCGTGCCGGAAGGCGCGAAGAGGCCATACCATGACTGCGCCACGACGTCGGGAAAGCCTGACTCGGCGAAGGTCGGGATCTCGGGCGCAATCGGCGCACGCTTCTCGCCCATCATCCCGATGATGCGGATCTTGCCCGCGCGTGCCAGCGGCAGCGAGCTGTTGATGGCGTCGACATAAACCTGCACCTGCCCTCCCATGAGATCGGCGAGCGCCGGGCCGCTGCCCTTGTAGGGTACGTCGACCATGCGGACTGTCGTCGCTCCCTCGATCATCTTGCCGACAAAATGCGACGAGCTGCCGACACCCATCATTCCGTAGTTGAGGCGACCGGGATTGGCGCGACCATAGTCGACGAACTCGCGCAGGTTCCTGATCGGCAGGTCGTTGTTGACCGCAATCACCCAGTCGGTCTTGGCGACCACCCCGATGGGCGCGAAGTCGGCCAGCGTGTAAGTTATCGCCTTGTAGAGATGCGGGTTGGTGGAGAAAGTCGACGTGGTGCCCAGCAGCAGCGTGTGGCCGTCCTTCGGCGCGCGTGCCACCGCTTCGGCGCCGAGCATCGTGGAGGCTCCCGGCTTGTTCTCGATGACGACTGCCTGTCCCAGGTCGGCTGCCATGCGCTCCGCCACCACGCGAGCGATCGCATCAGTAGGGCCGCCGGCCGCGAAGGGCACGACGATCTTCAGCGGCTTGCTCGGGAAAGCCTGTGCGAGCACCGCAGGCGCCAGGCCCAGCCAGGGCGCCAGCGCGGCCATGCTCATGGCCTGCCGAAGCAGGCTTCGGCGCGTGGGCGCGCGCCGGGTCGGGAAATCGGTCCCCATGGTTCGTCTCCTGTGTTCTGCTCTCTTCAGATCATCACGGCGCCACCGTTGACGCTGTAGATCTGGCCGGTGATCCAGCGGGCCTGCTCGCTTACGAGGAAGGCCATCAGGCCGGCCACGTCCTCAGGCTGCCCTGTACGGCCGAGCGGATGAGACTTCTCGATCGCCGCTGACCGGCGCTCGAACTTCTCGTCGCCCAGCTTGCTGCGCAGCTCCTGGTTGCGGCCCTCGCGCAGCGGCGTGTCGACCGAGCCGGGCGAGATGCCATTGACGGTGATGTTGTGGCGACCGACTTCCTGTGCAATGGATTTGACCAGCGCGATGACAGCGCCCTTGCTGGCGGCGTAGTAGGAGTGCCCGGACTGACCCACCTTGCCAGCGTCCGAAGCCATGCACAGCACGCGGCCGTAGCCACGCTCGACCATCCCCGGCAGCACCGCGTGCAGGCAGTTCATGGGCCCGTAGATGCCCACGCCGAACATGCGGTCCCAGTCCGCCTTGGTGGATTCGAGGAACAGGCGCGAATCCAGCACCGCCGCGCTGTTGATGAAGATGTCGATCGGGCCGAGCTCCTTCGTCGCGCGTTCGACCATGGCCTGCACCTGGTCTGCCTTCGAGATGTCGGTGGGAATGCCTATCGCCCGCGCCGGCGCCAGGGCACGTGCCGCTTCTTCCACGCCTTTTGCGTTGATGTCGGCAATGGCAACTCGGGCTCCGCCCTGCGCCAGCAGCCGCGCGGCGGCATGGCCCATGCCATGCACGCCCCCCGTGACAAGCGCAACCTTGTTCTCGAACTGCAGTGTCATTTCCTTTTGTCTCCTGAGCCGCTGCCGGCGGCATGTTGAGTGGACCACCGGACGCCATGTGCGTCCGCCGATCCGATCGAGTTTTTATTATGGAACACAATTCGTCAAGCGGAATCTCCCGGTGATTGACCTGACAAAGTCCAAGCCATATACTGAATTTAGTTCCACTGCACGGAACACCAAGGAACCAGAGAACGTTCCACACGGCCGCTCCGAAGGCAGCCCACCTCAACAGGAGACAGAACCATGCATCACCGCCGCATCGTCCTCGGCGCAGTCCTCGCTGCGGCCGCCTTCATCACAGCGCCCGCGCTGGCCGCAGATCCCTGGCCCTCGAAGCCGATCCGCATCGTTGTGCCTTACACCCCCGGGGGCCTGACCGACGTGCTGGCGCGCCTGGTGGCCCAGAAGGCCAGCATCACGCTCGGCCAGCCGATCGTGATCGAGAACAAGCCGGGCGCCAGCACCGTGATCGGCGCCGAGTTCGTGGCCAGATCGCCTGCCGACGGCTACACGCTGCTGATGTCGGGGACGACGACGCTATCGACCAATCCGATCCTGCTGAAGAAGTTGCCCTACAAGACGTCGGATTTCACGCCGGTTGCGCTCATCGGCATGGTTCCCTTCATCGCCGTGGCGCACCCCTCAGTCCCGGCGAACAACCTGAAGGAACTGGTGGCCTACGCGCAGGCCAACCCGGACAAGCTGACCTACTCGTCGTCCGGCACGGGCACGTCGTCGCACCTCGTGGGCGAGATGTTCGAATCGGTCACGGGCACGAAGCTGCGCGACATTCCCTACAAAGGCACCAGCCCCGCGCTCACCGCCGTTCTCAGCGGCGAAGTGTCGATGACCTTCGACGGCGTGACGCTCTACATCCCCCATATCCAGGCCGGCCGTCTCAAGCCCATCGCGTTGTTCGGCGAACAGCGTGTGACGGGCATCGAGCAGGTCCAGACGATGGTCGAGCAGGGCTACAAGGACGCAATCGCGCTCGCCTGGTTCGGCCTGGTGGCGCCTGCTGGCACACCGCGCGAAGCCGTCGAGCGCGTCAACGACGCAGTACGCAAGGCGCTCAGCGAGCCGGAGCTGGTGGCCAAGCTGCGCGAGTTCAACGCCTATGTCGAACCCCGCTCGGCATCGGCATTCGGCGAGCTGATCCAGCGGGAGTCCGCGCTGTGGGGCCGTGTGCTCACACCGCTGAACCTGCAACTCGACTGACGCCGCGGCCACGCCATGATCCAGCGCCTCACCCTGATCTACCGCAAGGACGGCATGACGGTCGAGCAGTTCCGCGCCCACTGGCGCGACGTGCACGGCCCGCTTGCCGCCCGCACGCCGGGGTTGCGCCGCTACATCCAGCATCACGTCGTGGACGGCCGCTCTCCCAGCAACGTACTGCGGCCCGATGGCATTGCCGAGTTGTGGTTCGACACCGAGCAGGACGAGGAAGCGTTCTTCGCCTCCGAACTGGGACGCCTGCAACGCGAGGACGGCCGCAACTTCGTCGGCTTCTCGACCGCCTTCATCGTTCAGGACCATGAATTCGACCTGGGCCCGTCGGCACCGGGCACCACGCGCGGCTGAGGCCCGCACAAGCAGGAAACAAGCATGAACCGACTCGTATCGACCCTCACTGCCTTGGCCATGGGGCTGGGCGCCGCACATGCGTACGCGCAGACACCGCCAGCACAGGACGCGCGCACGCGCGCCTTTCCGGAGAAGCCGATCCGCATCGTCGTCCCTTACGCGCCCGGTGGCTACACGGACATCGTCGCCCGCCTGGTGGCCGGCAAGATGTCGGACCGCCTGGGCCAGCCGGTGGTGGTCGAGAACAAGGCTGGCGCCTCCACCATCGTGGGGGCCGAGTTCGTTGCCAAGTCGCCCGCCGACGGCTACACGCTGTTGATGGCGGTGACGACCACACTGTCGACCAACCCTTTCATGTTCAGGAAGCTCCCGTACAGGACGGAGGATTTCACGCCGGTCGCGCTGACCGGGCTGACGCCCTTCATCCTGGTGGCGCACCCCTCCGTGCCGGCCGGCAACGCGAAGGAACTGGTGGCGCTGGCGAAGGCGAAGCCCGGCTCGCTGAACGTGGCCACGCTGGGCGTGGGCGCATCCACGCAACTGGTGATGGAGATGTTCAAGGCGGCCGCTGGCGTGGACGTGAAAGACGTGCCATACAAGGGATCGGGCCCGGCCAGCACCGACCTGCTGGCCGGACACGTTCAGCTGTACTTCGATGGCATCACCACTTCGATGCCGCGCGTGCGCGCGGGCCAGCTCAAGGCCATCGGCGTCACCGCGGAGACGCGTTCGCCAGCCGCTCCCCAGGTGCCGACGTTCGCTGAACAGGGTTTGCCACAGATGGTGGCTTACGCCTGGTACGGGTTGATGGCGCCGGCCGGCACGCCGCCAGGCATTGTCGAGAAGATCAACAAGGCGACGAATGAAGCGCTGCAGATGCCGGACGTGCGGGCGCAGGTCGACGAGAACGGCGGTACCGCGCCGTTCCTCAGCCCCCAGCAGTTCGGCAAGCTGATCGACGATCACACGAAGGTGTGGGAGAAGATCATCAAACCGCTGAATATCCAGCTGGACTGAAGCGCCATCGAGGAATCCCACACGTGTCCCTCCTGTTTTCACCAATCACCCTGCGTGGGCTCACGCTGCGCAATCGTGTCATCGTCTCCCCGATGTGCATGTACTCGACGCCCGAAGGCATTCCGGGCCCCTGGCACCTGGTGCACCTGGGCAGCCGCGCCATCGGCGGTGCGGGCGCCGTGATGGCCGAAGCAAGCGCCGTATCGCGTGAAGGGCGTATCAGCCCGATGGACCTGGGCATCTGGTCGGATGCGCACACCGAGGCCTTCAAGCCCATCGTGCAGTTCATCCGCGAGTCCGGCGCGGTGGCAGCCATTCAGTTGGCCCATGCCGGCCGCAAGGCATCCACTGCGGTGCCGTGGCTGGGTCACAAGCCTATCTACGAGGAGGCGAACGGCTGGTTGCCCCTGGGCCCCAGCCCCATCCCCTATGCCGACGGCTATGCGCCGCCACGGGAGATGAGCCTGGCCGACATCGACAAGGTGGTGGCCGATTTCGCCGCGGCTGCAAGGAGAGCGCATGCGGCCGGCTTCGAGCTGCTCGAATGCCACATGGGGCACGGCTACCTGCTGCACTCCTTCCTGTCGCCCATCTCCAATCAACGAACCGACGAGTACGGGGGCAGCCTGGAGAACCGGGCACGCCTCCCATTGCGCGTGGCACGGGCGGTGCGCGAGGTCTGGCCCGAGTCGCTGCCGCTGTTCGTGCGCATCTCGTCCACCGACTGGATAGAAGGCGGCTGGGATCTGCCGCAATCCGTGCAGCTCTCGCGCTGGATGAAAGAAATCGGCGTGGACCTGATGGACTGCTCCAGCGGTGCAGTCAACGCGGCCTCTTCGGTTCCCGCAGCACCGGGATTCCACGTTCCCTTCTCCAGCGCCATCCGCCAGCAGGCGGGCATTGCCACCGGCGCGGTGGGCCTCATCACGGAAGCAGTCCAGGCCGAGCAGATCGTGGGCACGGGGCTGGCGGACGTGATCCTCATCGGCCGGGGCTTCCTCGAAGACCCCTATTGGGCGCTGCACGCGGCACGCAAGCTGCGCGCAGAAGGTGCGTGGCCCCTGCCCTACGCACGCGCTGTGGGCGTGCGGCGCAGCACCTGAGCCTTCGTTGCAAGGAGACCGGCATGTCCACCAAACGCATCTACCTCACGCGCCGCAACCCCGCCATCGCCGCGCAGGACTTTCCGCGCGAATGGCGCCGCCACGCCGCGCTGGCGGCCAGCTTCTCCAACGTGGGTCGGCGCTACACGCGCGTGGCGCAATGCACGAAGGCCGAGGACTTCGCGCTCGCTCCGGCCAACGATTACGCGGGCGTGGCCCTGCTGTGGATGGAAAGCCTGGAGTCCGCGCTCGAGGTGAACACCGATCCCGAGATCGTCGCGCGCCTGCGGCCCGACGAAGTGCGCGTGTTCGGCATGGAGGTCGTGCACTGCGCGATGTTCACCGAAGAGCGGATTCTCCGGGACGGCCCGGCCACGGGCGTGGTGGTGATCGAGTTCCTGGCGCGTGCGCCAGGCATGTCGCCCGAGGACTTCGCCGACCGGTGGCAGGCGCACGCCCATCAGGTGCTGGGGCATACCTCGGTGCAGCGGCTGGTCCGCCGCTACGCACAGGACCTGGTGGTTCGCCAGCCGCCGCCGGGCTATGAGTTCGACGGCGTATCGGAGATGTGGTTCGAAACCGCGGAGGACGCAGCCACCCTGCTGCGGGATCCGCGCTACGTCGAGGAAGTGGCACAGGCCCGCGAGGGGTTCTGCGACGTGGGCCGGACCGTACTGATGCCGACACGCGTCACGCACGCCTGGTCGGCACCGGCCTGAGAGGCGCCACCTCAGTCGAGCTGCAGGTTCAGTGGCTTGATCACAGGCGTCCAGAAGTCAAGGTCTTTCTGGATGGCGGCCGTGTATTCCTCGGGCGTGCTGCCCTTGGCGATCGTGCCGTCGGCGAGCAGGGCGTTGCGCAGCTCGTCGGCCGCCGCGACCTGGATGGCAGCCTTGCTCAGCCGTTCCACCACAGCGCGCGGTGTCTTTGCCGGTGCGAAAAGGCCGAACACGGTGTCGATCGTGAGCGCCGGGTAGCCAAGCTCCTTGAACGTCGGGATCTCGGGCGCCACGGGCGATCGCTGCTCGCTCGTCACGGCGAACACGCGGATCTTGTTGGCGCGATACATCGGCAACGAAGTGCTGACGGCGTCGAAGTAGAAGGCAAGCCGGCCGCTGAGCAGGTCCGGCCACACCAGGCCCGTGCCGCGGTAGGGAATGTCGACGCCAGAGATCCTGACCGTCTGCTCGAACATCTTGGACAGCAGATGCGTCGGACCGCCTACACCCAGGATGCCGTAGCTGAGCTTGCCGGGGTTGGCCTGACCGTACTTCACGAGGTCGGACAGCGTCGCCGCGGGCGCGGCCTGGCTGACAGACAGAACGAAGGGCGCGGCGGCGAAAGTCGATACCGGAGTGAACTCTTCCACCTTGTACGGCACCTTCTTGTAGAGCAGCGGATTCAGCCAGAGCGAAGGTGTGCCGACCAGCAGCGTGTAGCCGTCCGGCGCCGACTTGGCCACATACTCCGCGCCGATCATCGTGCCCCCGCCAGGCTTGTTCTCGATGATGACCGGCTGGCCCAGCAGGGCGCTCATGCGCTGGCCGAACTGTCGCGCGAGAATGTCTGTCGTTCCTCCTGGTGCGAAAGGAACGATGAAGCGGATCGGCTTGTCCGGATAGGCGGCAGGCGCCTGCGCCGCGCTGGGAGTAGGCAGGCCCGCGGCGAGCACGGTGGACGTCAGTGCTGCAAGCGCGAAACTGCGGCGGGTGATCTGTGTCTTCATGGGTCTCCTTCAGTGTTGTGGCGCGGCCGGCACACCCTGCCGAAGCCGCTCCAGGTTTTTTCTCGCGAACTCGGGCCATCGCGTGCCCGCACGGCCGGTGACCTTGAGCACCGTGCCGTGGACGGTACTGGCGTCCTCGCCCTCTCCCCCCGCACCGGCTGCCGTACCGGCAGCGAGGCTGGCCGCGTAGACCGGCTCCATGCCGGACTTGAGCAGCGCGGGCAGCAACTGGTCGGCAGAGCGGCTCTGAGCGATGTACGGCAGGCCGGATTCCCTGGCCAGCACAGCCGCCACGCCCTCCATGTCCAGAGCGTCCTCGCACAGCGGGTAGGTGCGGCCGGCATGACGCGCCGGATCCAGCAGCGCCTCGGCGGCGACACTGGCGATGTCGTCGACATCGATCCACCCGACGGGTGAATCACCATGGTAGTGACGCAGCTGCAGGGAACCCGGACGCAGCGTCGCCAGCACGTTCTGCATGAAAGCGCGCGGTCTCAGTTCCGTATGCGGCAGGCCCAGCCGCTCCATGTAGGCTTCGACATAGTCGTGCCAGACGAAATGGGGAAGGTGGCTGTCGCGCGGACCGAGCGCGCCCAGATGCACCACCTGCCGCACGCCGGCGTCGCGCGCGGCATCGAGCGCAAGCCTGGCATGCACCAGCATGTCGACCGTGTAGCCCGTGCACAGGAAGAGCCGGTCGACGCCCGCCATGCACGCGCGGACGGTGTTCGGGTCGCGATAGTCGAAGACCACGCATTCGACTCCCTTAGCGGCGAAGGCACGGCGTTGCGCTTCGGAGCGTGCGGTGGCGAGCAGCGTGTGGCCGGTCGCACGCGGATCGGACAGCAGGCGCGCGATCAGTGCGCCACCGACAGTGCCGGTCGCGCCGGTAACGAGGATGCGGCTGCCCATTGTGTCCGGATGGGCTAGATCACGCCGTCAGCGGCCAGTGCGTCGAGTGCCGCGGCATCCAGGTTCAGGCGCTCGCCCAGGATGGTTCGGGTGTCGGCTCCCAGCGGTGAACTGGGCTTGTACGCCTGGGGATCGGAACCGCGGAAACGCAGCGGGCTGGAAGGCACGACGATGCGGCCGTATTCGGGGTGATCGATCCACTGCAGAGATCCACGCTCGTGCAGGTGCGGGTCATTGACCACGTCCAGCAGGGTGCGGACCGGAGCGCACGGCACGCGACGCGCGATCAGTTGCTCGAACAGCGCGGCCTTGGTCTGCTGGCGGGTGATCTCGCCCAGCTCGGCATCCAGGGCATCCATGTTTGCGCACCGGTCGGCCACCTTCAGGTAGCGCGGGTCGCGTGCCATTTCGGGGTGTCCCAGCGCGTCGACCAGATTGAGCCAGTGGGTCTCGTTGTTGGTGATGATGGCGATGTAGCCATCCGACGTCGGGTAGACGTTGTAGGGGCTCAGCGACATGCCTGTATGTCGGTTGCCGGTGCGGGGCGCTGCGCCGCCGCCCGAGCCGTAGAACAACCCGAGGCTCGAAGCCAGCGTCGGGTAGATCGATTCGAGCATCGAGATCTCGATGGACCGCCCTTTGCCCGTGCGTTCGCGTTCGTAGAGCGCGGCCGACACGGCACCGAACAGATGCACACCGGCCATGAAATCGGCGACGGCGGGGCCGGCTTTCACTGGAGGCCGGTCGGCATAGCCGGTGGTGTCGATCACGCCGGCAATCGCCTGCACCGTCAGATCCATGGCCGGATAGTCACGATACGGTCCCGACAGACCGAAGCCGGACCCGCTGGCATAGATGAGCCGGGGATTGGCCTTCTGAAGTTCCGCGCCGCCCACGCCCAGCCGGTCGAGCACACCAGGCGCAAAGTTTTCCACGAGCACATCGGCACCCGCGACGAGCTCCAGCAGGATCTCGCGCCCGCGGCTGGTCTTGAGGTCGAGCGTCATGGTGCGCTTGTTGGCATTGAGCATCGCGAACGGCATCGCGGCACCGCTGACGCCCTGGCGCCGACGCAGGTGTTCACCTCCCGGTGGCTCGATCTTGATGACCTCGGCGCCCGCCATGGCCATCAGGAAGGTCGCGTATGGACCGTTGTAGATCTGGGTGAGGTCCAGGACCGTCACGCCTTCGAGTGGTTGCGCCATTGGCTGTGTCTCCAAATACTCCCGACCGTTGACGGGCAAAATAATGGTATCAGTTCCATCAAGTGGATGGCAAGCACGTTAACGAGCTTCTGTCATGGTCGCCGGTTTCCATTGGCCCCCATTGGGAAAACCCTCTTGGCCGGAAGGCCGTCCGCCCAGGAGAATCGATCGGCGAACGTTGGCACGCAGGCAAATGAATCGTTCCATTCAGTGGATTTGATATCTCTGAGTGGAACTTTTATTGACATCACGCGAGAGGCCGCATTACGATCGCCGCGACCAAGACCTTCCCCATCCACCCCGACTTCCATGACATCCCGAGGCCACATGAACTACGAGAGCTACCAGTACCTGACGGTCCAGCGCGAGGACGGCATCGCGACGCTCACGCTCAACCAGCCGGAGAACCGCAACGCCATCCACGCCGAGATGCACGCCGAACTCGAACGCGTCTGGCTCGACCTCGCCGAGGACAAGCAGGTCAACGTGATCGTGTTCACCGGCGCCGGAAAGTTTTTCTCCGCTGGCGGCGACATCAAGCGAATGGCCAGCCGCTGGGGCTCCGAGGAGGGCTGGCGCTTTTCGCTGGAAGTGCCCGCTGCCACGCGGCGCATGTTCCAGAACATCCTCGAGGTGAGCCAGCCGATCATCTGTGCCGTCAACGGCGACGCTGTCGGCCTGGGCGCCACGCTGGCACTGTTCAGCGACGTGAGCGTCATCTCGTCCACCGCCAAGTTCGGCGACACGCACGTGAAGGTGGGGCTGGTGGCGGGCGACGGCGGCGCCGTCGTATGGCCGGTGCTGATCGGACCCAACCGTGCCAAGGAATTCCTGATGCGCGGCCGTCTGGTCAACGGCGCGGAGGCGCATGAACTCGCCCTTGTGAATCACCATGTGCCGGCCGAAGAAGTGATGGCCAAGTCGATGGAGATTGCCCGCGAGCTGGCATCCCTGCCGCCGCTGGCGGTGCGCTGGACGAAGCTGTCGGTGAACAAGTGGATGAAGCAGCAGCTCAACCTTGTGCTGGACGCCTCGATCGCCTACGAGATGCTCTCGATGAATTCCAAGGACCATCACGAGGCCGCGCTGGCCTTCATCGAGAAGCGCAAACCCGAGTTCAAGGGCATCTGAGGAGCCACGCACCGATGACCGCCACGCCAGACTGGAACCAGCTGGGCGACGCCGAATTCAGGTCGCGCGTGGCCGCCTTCGTGCAGGAGCACTGCCCGCCTTCGCTACGCCACCTGGGACGCCGGCCACGCTGGTCTGAAGTCGGCGGCTGGTACACCACGCTCGCACGGCACGGCTGGCTGGCCCCCGGCTGGCCAACTGAGTGGGGTGGCATGGGCCTGCATGCGGCACGCCACCTGCTCTATATCGAGGAGATGGAGCGCTGCGGCGCGCCGTGGATGCCCGACTCGGGCGTGCGCAACCTCGGGCCGGTGCTGATCGCGCACGGCAGCGATGACCAGAAGCGCTACTGGCTTCCCCGCATCCTCTCCGGAACGCAGGTCTGGTGCCAGGGCTACTCCGAGCCGGGCGCAGGCTCCGACCTCGCCGGCCTGCGCACCAGCGCGCGCGTCGAGGGCGACGAGCTGTTCATCACCGGCCACAAGATCTGGACCACGGCGGCATACGACGCCACGCACATGTTCGCGCTGGTCCGCACGGAGCCGGGCTCGGTCCGGCAGGCCGGCATCAGCTTCGTGCTGCTGTCGATGGACCAGCCGGGCGTGACGGTGCGGGACATCCGCAACATCGCCGGCGAGGTGGAGTTCTGCGAAGTGTTCCTCGACAACGCCCGCACGCCGCTCGCGAACATCGTCGGCCCCATGAACGACGGCTGGCGCATCGCCAAGTCCCTGCTGGGGTTCGAGCGCGTGTGGGCCGGCTCACCGCGAAAGGCGCTGGCCGCGCTCTGGCGCACGGAAGAGCTGGCGCGACGCGACCACTCGCGACTCGCCGCAGATGCCGCCTTCGTCGACCGGTTGACCCAGATGCGCCTGGACGTGGAGGACCTGCAATCGCTCTACCAGCGCTTCGCGCAGCTGCTGCGGCAAGGCGAGCTCGGACCGGAGGTTTCCGCACTCAAGGTGTGGGCCACCGAAACCGGCCAGCGCGCCAGCGAGCTGCTGGTGGAGGCGGCCGGTGGCGGCGGCCTGCTTGAGGACAGCGGACCCCTTGGGGCGTTCTACGACACCCGCGCCCCCGCGATCTTCAGCGGCACCAACCAGATCCAGCGCAACCTCATCGCGCGGAACGTGCTGAACCTCTCAGGAAAACCATGAACTTCCCCACCCAGAAGCAGGACTGGAACTCGCTCGGCGATGACGAGTTCCGCCTGCACGCAGCCAGCTTCTTCGAGAAGCACGTCCCACGCCATCTGCGTTTCCTCAATCGCCGGCCGGCCTGGAGCGAGGTCAAGGACTGGTACCACACGCTGTCGTCCGAGGGCTGGCTCTGCCCGGGCTGGCCGGTGGAGTACGGCGGCATGGGATTGTCGCCGTCCAAGTACCTGATCTACGTCGAGGAACTGGAGCGCTGCGGCACACCTCGGGTGATGGACCAGGGCATCATGAACCTCGGTCCGGTACTGATCGCGCGCGGCTCGCAGGCCCAGCGTGAGAAGTACCTGCCCAAGATCCTCTCGGCCGAGCACCTGTGGTGCCAGGGTTATTCCGAGCCTGGGGCGGGCTCCGACCTGGCCGGCCTGCGCACGGAAGCCGTGATCGACGGCGACGAGTTCGTCATCAACGGCCACAAGATCTGGACCAGCATGGCCATGGAGGCCAATCATCTCTTTGCTCTGGTGCGCACGGACAAGACGGTGAAGAAGCAGGCCGGCATCAGCTTCGTGATGATCGACATGAACCAGCCGGGCGTCACCGTGCGGACCATACGCAACATCGCGGGCCACGAAGAACTTTGCGAGGTTTTCCTGGATAACGTGCGCACGCCGGTGGAGAACCTGGTGGGGCAGCTCAACGATGGCTGGCAGGTGGCCAAGGCGCTGCTGGGCTTCGAGCGGGTGTGGTCGGGCTCGCCGCGTCAGTCGCTGCTGGCGTTGCTGCGGCTGGAGAAAGTGGCGCGCCTGAACGGCAAGATGAACGACCCCGTATTCCAGGACCGGCTTGCCCAGATCACCTTCGACGTGCTCGACGGCGCATCGGCGTATGAGCGCACGGCGCAGATCATGCGGACGGGGGGCAGCTTCGGCTCGGAAGTGTCGGTGCTCAAGATCTGGGCCACGGAGACCTGCCAGCGCGTGACCGAGTTGCTGGTGGAGGCCGCGGGAGACGCCGGCATGGTATTGGGCGACGTCGATTTCGGAGAGGAGAGCGTGAACGTGCTGCATCCCTTCCTGGATTGCCGCGCCTTCACCATCTACGGCGGCTCCAACCAGATACAGCGCAACATCCTCGCCAAGACCGTACTCGACCTGCCCGCCTGAGGCACGCGCCCGCATTCACGGAAACACGACACATGATCACCTCCACCCCCACTCGTCCCGCCGCCATGCCTGAGCCCACGGCCGCCGAGAGCGCCGCCGCCGCGCGGGCCGAACAGGTCGAAATGCTGCGCAACAGCGCGCTCGACTTCGCCAGCGGCTCCACCGACCTCAAGCGCCAGCGCGAATTCCGCCAGGCCCTGCCCGGCTACGACGCGGCACTGGTGCGCAACATGGCCGGGTTGGGCTGGTTCGGCATCCTCGTGCCGGAGGAGTACGGCGGCCTGGGGCTGGGACTGGCCGAGATGGGCGCGGTGTTGCAGGAACTGGGCAAGGGCCTGCTCGCCGAGCCCCTGCTGGCCACCGTCGTGCTGGGCGGCCTGACGCTGCGCCATGGCGGGAACGAAGCCCTGAAGCAGGAGCTGCTGCCCCGCCTGGCCGAGGGGCAGCTGCTGCCCTGCGTGGCCTGGCAGGAAGACGCGGGCGGGCTGCAACTCCAGCCCGAAGGAACCACGGCGACGCCTGACGGCGAGGGCGTGCGCCTGAACGGCCGCAAGCGGTTCGTGGGCGGGATCGGCGAAGCCGGCGGCTTCCTGGTGACGGCCCAGGTGACGGGCCGCGGTGCCGGAATCTACTGGGTTCCCGCCGGCTCGCACGGACTGCAGGTGTCGCACGAGTGGCGCGCCGACGGCACGCCCAGCGGCATCGTCACGCTGTCCGATGTCGGCGTTGCAGCCAGCCATGTGCTCACCCAGCCTTCCCCTGCTTCGCTCGACGGACTGGAACGCGCCATCGAACAGGCCTGCGTGCTGGCCAGCGCCGAGATGCTGGGTGTGATCGAGGCCACCCTGAAGATGACGCTGGAGTACATGCGCAACCGCGTGCAGTTCGGAAAGCCCATCGGCAGCTTCCAGGCGCTGCAGCACAAGGCCGCCGACTTGTACATCCAGCAGGAGCTCGTGCGCGCAGTCCTCGGCGATGCGATCCAGTCCTTCGACGGCGACGCCAGCCCGGACGATCGCAGCCGCATCGCCAGCCGCTGCAAGAGCCGCAGCAGCGAGGCCGGCCTGCGCATCACGCGCGAGGCCATCCAGTTGCACGGCGCGATCGGATTCACCGACGAGTACGACCTGGGCCTGTACGTCAAGCGCGCCCTCGTGCTGTCGGCCTGGCTGGGCAATTCCACCGAGCATCGCCGCCGCTTCGCGCGGCTGAACCTGCCGACCTGGCAGGACAGCTCGCAGGACTGACGGTTTCAGCAGCGGCTCAGTTGCCCGTGAACCGCGCCGCGCGCTTCTCGCGGAAGGCCAGCTTGCCTTCCTGGTGGTCGTGGGTCTGCTTGAGCTGCGGCTGAATCAGCAGTTCGGTTTCAAGGAACTGGTCCAGGCCTGGGCTCGAGCCGGCCTCGAACATGCGCTTGCCCATGACCAGCGCGAAGGTGGGCGCTGCCGCCAGCTCGGCCGCCCAGCGCTGCGCCTGCGCAGCCAGATCGGCGTCGGGAACCACACGGTTCACCAGGCCGAGCTGCAATGCCTCCATCGCTTCCACCATGCGCGCGGAAAACACCAGTTCCTTGGCACGTGCCAGGCCGAGATTGCGCTGCAGGAAATAGACGGCTCCCCCGTCGGGCGCCAGCCCCATCTTCGAGAAGATCTGGGAGAACTTCGCCGTGTCCGATGCGATGACGAGGTCGCAGGCGAGCGCCAGGCTCCAGCCGAAGCCCACAGCCGGGCCGCGAACCGCGGCGATGACTGGCTTTTCCAGGCGGTAGAGCGTGCGGACAAGCGCGTGCAGGTGTTGCATTCGCGCGCGGCTTTGCTGCTGGTTGCCCGCTGCCATCGCTTCCACGTCGGCGCCCGCGCAGAAGGCCGCCCCCGCTCCCGTCAGCACGACCGCTCGCACCGAAGCGTCTGCGCTGACCTCCTCCAGGCGCTCGCGCAGCTGACCTCGCAGTTCGAACGTCAGGGCATTCCTGCGTCCGGGGACATTCATGGTGATCGTGGCGACCGCGCCTTCACGCGCGAGATCGATGGACATGCGGACTCCTTGCGTCTTCAAAAACGGAACTTATTCCATTAGACTGCAGCACACCCCGCCCTGTAAAGGCAGGGACGACCCGGAACAACCCAACACGAGGACGTGCATGAATCAACTGTCAGGAAAGGTCGCGCTCGTCACCGGCGCGGGTTCGGGCATCGGCCGCGCCAACTCCCAGGTGATGGCGGCGCGCGGCGCCACGCTCATCGTCAACGACCTGCATGAGGCCTCGGCGGAAGAGACCGTCGGACTGATCACCGCAGCCGGGGGCCGCGCCATAGCGTGCGCCGGAGATGTCAGCAATGCCGCGGCGATTGCGGAGGCCATCGGACGTGCCAGACGGCAGGTGGGCGAGATCGACATCCTCGTCAACAACGCCGGCGTGGCGAGCGGCCGCATGGCGTTCGAGGATATCGACGAAGCCACGGTCGATCGCATGTTCGACATCAACGTCAAGGGAGCCATGTTCTGCACGCGCGTCGTGCTAGGGGCCATGAAGGAGCGCAAGGCCGGCAAGATCATCAATACATCGTCCATCATGGGAATGGCAGCTCAGCGGCGAGGCTCGCACTACGCGGCCGCCAAGGCGGCACTGATCGGCCTGACCAAGGCATGGGCGAAGGAATTCGCCGACTGGAACATCCAGGTCAACGCCGTGGCTCCGGGCCGCGTACTCACGCCCATGGTGGCCTACATGACGGACAACGACGCCTACCGCGAGGACCTCAGGCGCAACGTGCCTGCGAAACGTCAGGCCAAGCCCGAGGAGATCGGGTATCTGGTCGCATTCCTCGCGTCTTCCGAGGCCGACTATCTCACCGGCCAGGTGATCAGCCCGAACGGTGGCGAAGTGATCTGACCCCGGCGCTGGCGGGTCAGGAGAATACGTAGCCGCCCCCGCCCGCGTCCACAACCGCCCCCGACAGGAAGGCGAACGAATCCGACAGCATCGATACAACGGGCGCCGCGATTTCGTCCGCAGTGGCGTAGCGTCCCATGGCAATGGTGCGCTCGATCGCTGCACGCGTGGCCGGATCGTTGAAGCCGGCGGCCGTCAGGTCGGTCTCAGTCGCGCCGGGCCGGATGGCGAAGACCCGGATGCCGTCGCGCGCCAGTTCGCGCGCTGCACCGACGGTGAACGCATCCACGGCCGCCTTGGATGATGCATAGTGGCTCAGACCCGGCCGCCCACCGATGGTGGAAGCCATGGAGGAAATGTTCACGATCACGCCGCCTCGCCCGCCTCGCGATGTGGCCATGCACCGCACGGCCTCCCGGGTGCACAGCATGGTGCCCAGCACGTTGATGCGGAACAGATTCTCGAGGTGTGCACGATCGAAGTCGCCGATGGCCACCCGCCCCCCGTTGAGGCCGGCGTTGTTGATCAACCCGCCGGGCGTTCCCATCTCGGCCTGTACGCGCTCGAACGCCTGCACGATGTCCCGATCTACGGCGACGTCGGCACGGATGGCCAGCGAGGGTGCACCGAGCGCCTCACATTCGGCGCGCACATCCTCGGCGCTCTGCTGGTCGGATCGGTACAGCAAGGCCGTCGGATAGCCCGACGCCGCCGCATGGCGCGCCACCGCTGCACCGATGCCCCGCCCACCACCCGTGATGACGACGACGCGCTTCATGGAAGCCGCACGGGCCGGCCCGGTTTCTATAGAGGAATTCATTCCAAAAATACTATCGACCTGGGCACTGCCCCACAACCCGTGGCTTCCCGCGGACCCACGGATTCCCGATTGACACCCGAGATGGGCACACCTAGTATTCGAAATCAATTCCGTCAGATGAATTCGACACAACAAAGAAGCAGGAGACAAGCGATGAGACTGCGCACCCTGATCCTTGCCGGCGCCGCGGTGCTGGGCGCCACAGCCGCCCCGCTGGCGCTGGCGCAGGCCTGGCCCTCGCGGCCCATCACCATCATCAACCCTTATGCGGCTGGCGGACCGACCGACATTGTCGCGCGCATGCTCGCGCAGCGGCTGAGCGAGTCGCTGGGGCAGCCTGTCGTGGTCTCGAATGCCCCGGGGGCCAGCACCATGATCGGCGCAGAGAAGGCTGCGCGCTCGCCGGCAGACGGCTACACGCTGTTCATCGGCAGCGTGACCACGTTCTCCAACAACCCGCTGATGTACAAGAAGATCCGCTACAAGGTGGAGGATTTCGCGCCGATCTCCATGATCGCGCGCACGCCGTACACCATGACGGTGGCTCCCAACCTGCCGACGAAGGATTTCGCCGAATTTGTCGCTTACGCCAGGCAGAGGCCGGGCAAGGTCTTCAACGCCACCACAGGCATCGGCGCCACCAACCAGCTGCTGGGTCAGATGCTCAACAGCGAAGCCGGCATACAGCTGGCCGATGTGGCCTACAAGGGCTCCGGTCCCGCGCTACTGGATGTCATGGGCGGGCAGGTCGACCTGACGTTCGACGGAATCAACACTTCGGCCCAGGCCCTCAAGGCGGGCAAGGTGCGCGTGCTGGCGGTCACCAGCGAGAAGCGCTCCAGCGCCATGCCCGATGTGCCCACCTTCGCCGAACTGGGCTACCCGAAGATGAATGCCTCGTTCTGGTACGGCATGTTCGCACCCACCGGCACGCCGCAACCCATCATCGAGCGGCTCAATCGAGAAATCGGCGCCGCGCTGCGCGCCGAGGACATCCGCAACCGCCTCGTCACCGACGGCCTGACGGTGGAGCCCAGCACGCCCCAGGCCCTGAGCGCCACCATCACGCGCGACTCGCAGCTGTGGGGGCCTGTCATCAAGGCGCTTGGCATCGAGCTGGAGTGAGCTCGCACGAAGGAAGCACATGGCGAATGCGAACATGGCCGGCTGTCTGGGCCACCTGCGGGTACTGGATCTGTCCCGCATCTTCGCCGGCCCCTGGGCCGGTCAGTTCTTCGGTGACCTGGGCGCCGACGTGATCAAGGTGGAGGTGCCGGGCCGCGGCGACGACGTGCGCCAGTCGGGCCCGCCATTCCTCAAGGATGCCGAGGGCCGCGACAGCCGCGAGTCCGCGCAGTTCATGAGCGTCAACCGCAACAAGCGCTCGATCACGGTCGACCTGTCCAAGCCCGAGGGCCAGGACATCATCCGCCAGCTTGCTGCGCAGTGTGACGTGCTGATCGAGAACTACAAGGTCGGCACGCTTGCACGCTACAACCTCGCCTACGAGGACATTGCCAAGGTGAACCCGCGCCTGGTGTACTGCTCCATCACGGGCTTCGGCCAATCCGGGCCGTACAGCCACCGACCCGGCTACGACATGGTCTTCCAGGCCATGAGCGGGCTGATGAGCGTGACCGGCGAACGCGACGACCGTCCCGGCGGCGGGCCGCAACGCGCGGGCTATTCGTCATCCGACATGTCGGCCGGCATGTACGCCATCACGGCCATCCTCGCCGCGCTGCATCACCGCGAGGCGGTCTCGGGGAGGGGCCAGCACATCGACCTCGCGCTGCTCGATTCGCAAGTCGCCCTGCTCTCCCACGTCGCGGCCAACTACTTCATGACCGGCAACGTGCCGGGGCGGCTGGGCAACGTGTCGGCCAACGCCAGCCCCTGGGGTACCTTTCCGTGCGCGGACGACGACGTGGTGCTGGCGGTGGGCAACGACACGCAGTTCCAGCGTCTGTGCGAAACCATGGGCCGAGCCGAGCTGGCGGCCGACCCGCGCTTCCTCACCACGCCCGACCGCGTGCGCCGCCGCGACGAGCTGACCGATGTCCTCAACGAAGAATTCCGCAAACGCCGCGCGCTCGAGTGGGTGGAGATGCTGGATGCCGCAGGCGTTCCCTGCGGTCCGATCTACAACATGGAGCAGATGCTGCGCGATCCGCAGGTGCGGGCGCGCGGGCTGGAGGTCGTCCAGTCCCACCCGCTGGGCGCAGAAGTACACACCATAGCCAACCCGATCAAGCTGTCCGGCACCCCCGTGTCCAATCGCCTGCCACCCCCCATGCAGGGCGAACACACCCACGAAGTACTCACCGGACTCCTGGGCATGGACGAGGCACAACTGCAGGCGCTGCGTGCAGCCAGGGTCGTCTGAGCGCCAGCGTGGTCAGGTCGATGGAAGACGTCATCCTGGAGCGGCACGGCGCGGTCGCGCTGCTGCGCATCAACCGGCCTGCCGCGCGCAATGCCCTCAACCGCGCTGTCATCGACGCCCTGGGTGGGCACCTGCTGCGGATGGAGAACGAGCATGACATCCGGTGCATCGTCATCACAGGCGACGAACGGGCCTTCAGCGCCGGCGCCGACCTCAAGGAGATGGCACATGTGCCCGCCACCGTCATGGCCCGGCGCGGTGCCAGCGCCATCTGGCGCGCACTCGACCAGTTGGGCACACCGGTGATCGCTGCCGTCAACGGCTACGCGCTGGGCGGCGGCTGCGAGCTGGCCATGGGCTGCGACATCATCGTCGCAGGCGAAGGCGCGCGCTTCGGGCTGCCCGAGATCCGTTCGGGCATCCTGCCTGGCGGCGGCGGTACGCAACGGCTGCTGCGCGCCATCGGCAAGCACCGCGCGATGCTGCTCTTGCTGACGGGTGACATGCTGCCTGCGCGGGAAGCGCATGCGTACGGCCTGGTGTCGCAGGTGGTGCAAGACGGACGCGTCGTGGCGGAGGCACTGGCCCTGGCTGCACGCATCGCTGGAATGCCGCCACTGGCCGTGCACCAGATCAAGGAAGCCGTGCGCCACGGCCAGGACGCAGCCCTTCCCACCGCTCTCTCGCTGGAGCGCAACGCCAACTACCTTCTGTTCGCTAGCGATGACCGGCGCGAAGGCATGCAGGCGTTCGCCGAGAAGCGCCCGCCGGTCTTCACCGGCTCCTGACTGCGCACGAGGATCGACATGAGAGCCTGGATCTGCCATGACTGGGGCGAACCACGATCGTTGACGCTGGGCGAGCGCGATACCCCAAGGCCCGGCCCGCACCAGGTGCTCATCGACGTGCACCGGGCCAGCGTCAACTTTCCCGACACGCTGATGATCGCTGGCAAGTACCAGATGAAGCCACAGCGCCCCTTCGTGGCCGGCACAGAGTGCTCGGGCACGGTCATGGACATCGGCACGGAGGTGACGGGTTTCAGGCGCGGCGATCGCGTGGCGGCAATCCTCGACACAGGAGCCTTCGCACAGCACGCGGTAGCCGACGACTTCCAGACCTACGTCATCCCGGACTCGATGAGCTTCGACCATGCGGCGGCCTTTCCCACCACCTATGGCACCAGTTATCGCGCGCTGGTCGATCGCGGCCGTCTCGCCTCGGGCGAGACGCTGCTGGTGCTCGGCGCAGCTGGCGGCGTGGGCCTTAACGCGGTCGAGCTTGGCCGGCTGATGGGCGCGAACGTCATCGCGGCCGCGGGCTCTGACGACAAGCTGGCGCTCGCGAAGTCCTATGGCGCACATCACACGATCAACTACGCGCGCGAGTCGATCCGGGAGCGGGTGCGCGAGATCACGGGCGGCCGCGGCGCCGACGTGGTGTTCGATCCGGTCGGCGGCGACGCCTTCGACGAGTCGCTGCGCTGCATGGCCCGCGAGGGTCGCCTGCTGATCATCGGCTTCGCATCAGGCCGCATACCAAGCGCCCCCGCCAACCGCGTGCTCATGAGCGAGTCGGAAGTCATCGGCGTGCTCTACGGAGGACGTCGCACGCCCCAGGTGGCGCGTGCCAACTTCGCCACGATGATGGACTGGTACGTGGCCGGCCTCATCCGGCCACACGTCTCGATGACGTTTGCGTTCGAGCAGGTGCCCGAGGCCATGGAGGCGCTGCTCGAGCGCCGCGCCACCGGCAAGGTTCTCATCGGTCGCGCCGGTACCCAGACACACGCAACCCCCAACCACGGATAACGCCCATGCTCGAAGGAAAAGTCGCAGTCATCACCGGATCCACCGACGGCATCGGCCTGGCCATTGCGCGCGCCCTGGCAGCCCAGAAGGTCGACATCATGCTCAATGGCTTCGGAGAGGCCTCCGCCATCGACGCGCTGCGCCGCGAGCTGGCGCAGGCGCATGGTGTGAGGGTCTGCCATTCGCCGGCAGATCTCTCGGTGGGCACGGAGGCCACGCAACTGATCGAGACCGCCACGCGCGAGCTGGGCCGGGTGGACATCCTCGTCAACAACGCCGGCACGCAGCACAAGAGCGTCGTCGAGCAGCATCCTCTGGACAAGTGGAATCTGGTGCTCGGCCTCAATCTCACGGCACCCTTCCAGACCATCCGCGCCGCATTGCCGCAAATGCGCGAGCGCGGCTGGGGCCGGATCATCAACATTGCCTCCATCTACGGACTGGTGGGCGGCTACGAACGCAGCAGCTATGTGGCATCCAAGCACGGGCTGGTGGGATTGACCAAGGCCGTGGCGCTGGAAACCGCAGGTTCGCCCATTACCTGCAACGCCATCTGCCCCGGCGACGTTTCCACGCGCATCTTCTACAAGACGGCCAAGGACCTGGCGCTGCGCGAGAACATCAGCCGGGAGGAAGCGCAACGCCGCGTCGCAGCCACCAACATGCCCTCGGGGAATACCGTGGCGCCGGAACAGGTGGCGGCGCTTGCAGCTTTCCTGTGCTCGGCCTCCGCGTCCGAAATGCGCGGCGCCGCGCTGTCCATGGACGGTGGCTGGCAGGCGCGCTGAGCGCGGCATTCAGATCGGGGGGTGCACGTCGGCCCCGTAGGCGCCGATCACGTTCTGGTCGAAATCGATGATGGAACCCGTCATCATGGCGGATGCATCGGACAGCAGGTATGCCACCAGCGTCGACACATCGCCCGTGTCCAGAAGCCGTCCGAACGGCAGCAGCGCGCCAGCGCGCTCGTTCCATCCGGGTGCCTGCCCCTCCCGGCGGCGTATCTCGTGCTCGCCGGGCGTGTCGGTCCAGCCGACGTTGATCGCATTGACACGGATGCGGCGCTTTCGCAGCGCGTGAGCGCTGTTGCGGGTCAGCGTGACCAGGGCTCCCTTGGATGCAGCGTAGGCCATCAGGAAGGGCGGCCCCGCCATGCTGGAGCGGGAACTGATGTTGACGATGCTGCCGGCCGTGCCATTCACCCGCGCCACGCGCGCGAACTCCTGCATGAGAACGAACGGCGCACGCACGTTGACGGCGAACAGCCGGTCCCATTGCGCCGTGGTGGTGTCTTCCAGTGTTCCGCGGTCCGTGAGTCCTGCCGCGTTGACCAGGCCATGCAGGATGCCGAAGCGCGAGGCCGCCGCGCGCACGAGCGCGCGGCAGTCGTCCTCGGCAGCCAGGTCGCCGCGCGCGAACAGTGCTGCACAACCCATCGCTTCGATTCGCGCGGCGACTGCAGCGCCCCGTTCGGCGTCGCGACCTCCCAGGCACACACCGGCCGCGCCGGCCTCAGCACAAGCCAGCGCCACGGCCTCTCCGATTCCCTGGGTCGCGCCGGTGACGACAACCGCCTTGCCATCCAGGCGGGTGCTCTTCAGCGTCGGCATGGCGATGCGCTGCCGTGCCTCAGTTGACACGTGCACCGGCGCGCTTCTGCACCTCGGTGTATTTGGCGATATCGCGCTGGATGACCGCAGCGAAATCCGCGGGCGTTCCACCGACACCTACAACGCCGTTCTGCTCGAAGATGTCCTGCATCGCCGGCTGGCGCACGGCGCTGGCGATCGCTTCCTGCAGCTTCGCCACGATGGCCGGGCTCGTGCCCGTAGGTACCACCACGCCGGACCACACGCTGTGCTCGTATCCTGGAAAAGTCTCGGTGGCCGTGGGCACTTCAGGCACCAGCTTCGAACGCTGAAGGCCCGTCATGGCCAGCGCTTTCACGCGGCCCGCCTTCATGAGCGGCTGCGCCGACTGCAGACCACCGACAAAGAGGTCCACCTCGCCCGCGGCCAGCGCCACCACTGCCTGGCCGTCTCCCTTGTACGGCACATGCAGCATCTCGATACCCGCTCGTTGCAGGAACAACTGGAACGCCAGGTAGTTGGGCCCATCCACGCCCGTCGTCGCATACGTGTACCTGCCCGGCGAGGCCTTGGCCAGCGCGACGAACTCGGCGAGATTGGCGGCCGGCAGGGAGCCGCGCGCAAACAGCCCCAGCTCGACCGTGTTGACCAGACTCACAGGGAGCAAGTCGCGTTGCGTGCGGTACGGCACCGCCGGGTTGAGCAGCGGCGCGGTGATGAGCGAGCCGACGGTGCACAGGCACAACATGTAGCCGTCCGGCGGCGACTTGGCGACCAGGTCTGCGCCCACCGCGCCGGCGTTGCCAGGCTTGTTCTCGACGACGACCGGCTGACCAAGCGTCTTCGCCATGTCGATGGCGATGGCGCGCGCGACCAGATCAGTGGCGCCGCCGGAGACGAACGGCACGATGATCTTCACGGCGCGCGTGGGATAGACCGCTGGCGCGGTCTGCGCATGCGCCACGGAGGTGAACGCCAGGAAGGCAAGGACCGACTGGATCGCACAGGTGGCAACGAGCGCATGCGCATGTGCCCGGATTCCGTTTTTCATGGAAATTCCTCGTTTTCATCGGCTCGGACGGGGGAAGGGACTGCGGCGCGTGCCGGGCGCTTCGCCTTGCCGGAGGCGATGCATGGAACGTAGCCAATTCCACTTTATGGCATCAGTTCCGAAAAAATACTAGGGAATTCCCGCCGGACTTTGGAGTGTGGAGATCGCGCTGCACCCCTCACACGCGGTGCCCCGGCCGACGCCAAAATGCATGCAGGGGCTACACACGGCGTGTTAAATTTGAAACCTCTTTCATTATCGAACTGGACCACCTGATGATCCGTGCCGTGGGCCGCGCCTTGGCCATCTTCGATGCTTTCGACAAAGATCACCTCAGCCTTACGCTGCAGGAAATCAGTGAGCGCATCCGCATGCCGAAGACCACGGCGTTCCGGCTGGTGAACACGGTGGAGCGCGCGGGCTTTCTGATCCGCATGGACAATCAGCAGTACTGCCTGTCGCTCAAGCTGGTGCGTCTGGCCGGCATGGTGCGCAGTACGTTGAGCATCCGCGACATCGCGCGTCCCGTGATGGCCGAGGTCAACGCCCGCACGTCCGAGACCATTACCCTCACCACCATCCTGAACAATGAGCGCATGGTGCTGGAGGTGGTCGACACGCCCTCTCCTCTCATGTCCATCGTCCGCCCTGGCGAACACATGCCGCTGCTCTACGGTGCCAGCGCGCGCATCCTGATGGCGCATATGGACGAAGCGGAGCTCGAGCGGGTGCTCAAGGCCAATGTCCCCAGCAAGGACTTCGATCGCGCCGCGTTCGACCGCGAACTCGCACGTTTCCGTCGCCAGGGCTATGCGCTCACGCGCGGCCAGCGTGTCCCCGGCCTCACTGCCATCGCGGTTCCGGTGTTCGACATCGACGGTCGTGTCCGCAACTGCCTGGCACTCACCGGCCCCAGCGTGCGCGTGGACGCGATGGACCTGGACTTCGCCGAAATCATGATCGCTGCCGGCCGCGACCTCTCCAACCGGCTCGGTGCCCAGGTCGCAACGGCCGAGGAGGCACCCGAAGCCGCCGATCCGCCTCGCAAACCGCGGACACCGCGTGCATCGAAAGCGTCCGGCGACACGGCCACAACGTCGCGCAAAACCGCCCCCCGCACGCCGGCGGCAAAGAAGACCGCCGCGGCGCGCCAGGTCCGCTAGACCACTGGCTGGCCCGCGCGGGCCAGCTCGTCAGTGAAGACCGGCACGCCGATCGAGCAGGTGTGGATGCCCAGCACGCTCGTCAGCTGCAGCACTTCCATGAGTTCCGCGGCAGTGGCGCCACAGGCGATCGCGCGGCGGATGTGCATGCGCATGCCTGCTTCGTGCAGGTGTGTGGTGGACGCGTTCACCGACAGTGCGATGAACTCCTTCACCTTGGGCTCGAGCACGCCGGACGTCCACGCTTCGCGAGAGAAGCGGTAATAGGCCTCCAGGAACGCCGGAGCCAGGCGGGCCAGTTCGTCGCAGCACTCGTCCCAATAGCCGAGGTCCTGCTCGAACTTCGCACGCAGGGCCTGGGCCTCCGCAGGCAACGGAGCATCAGCTGGCGCGCCCAGACCGGCCTTGCGCAGTTCGTCGGCCAGGATGGGTACACCGACGCTGCAGGTGTGCCAGCCCAGCTGACTCACGATCTGCAGCACCTCCATGATTTCTTCCTTTGTGGCACCGTACTGCAATGCGGTGCCGATGTGCAGGCGCAGCCCGCGCAGGTAGAGGTGCGTGGTGGCAGCGTCGATCGCAATGTAGATGAACTCCTTGAGTTTGGGCTCCAGCACGCCGTTGGTCCAGGCGAGGCTGGTCATGCCAAGGTAGGCCTCCAGGAAGTCCGGATTCAACGCCAGCAGCCCCTCGTGCCAGGGCGCCCAGTAGCCGCGCCTGGCAATGAAGTCCGCCTTCACGGCCTGCCTGTGTGCATCGCTGGTATCCAATCTCTTCTCCTGTACTGTGGAATCGAAGGGGCCGCCGGTCGTGCAGTCAGTCTGGGCTGATGCCGCGCGCCTGGAAGTCCAGCAGCAGACGGTTGATGGGCCCGGCGCACATGTACTGCGACCAGTGGCCACAACCCGGGACAACGGCGGTCTCGATGTCCGCGCGCGCGGCCAGGCACATGGCACGGCGGGCCTCGACCGAGGGATGGGCGAGGCGGTCACTGTCACCCCACAGCACCTGCACCGGCGCCGTGGCCCGCTGCAAGTCAGACAGCAGCGTGGGGCGCCATCCGACGGTGCGGCTGTCGAAGCGGGCCCGCTCGACGTTGGCCATGTGCAGATCGATCACCGCGTCGTCCGTCGCAGGCGGTGCAGACAACATCCACTGACCCAGGTTGTAAGCGGTGACTTCGCGCATCAACTGCAGGTCGCTGCGGTCACTGGGTCGCTTTCTCACGGGAATACTCCGTCCCACCGGCTCGCCGAATCCACCCGGTCCGATCAGGCTGAGCCGACGCACACAGGCGCCAATGCGGCCCGCGACGGCTGCTGCCACGACGCCGCCGAAGCTGAAGCCAATGAGCCCTGTACTGCCGCCTGTGCTGCACAGCGCGAGATCCTTCGCCGTTTCAGCCACCCAGTCCAGGTAGCCGTCGGGCCCCAGGCCGGGCGGCGCGTCGGGCGAGTCGCCAAAGCCCGGGAGATCCAGGGCATGAACCGTGAAGTGCTCGGCCAGCGGGCCGACATTGCGCACCCAATGCGACCATGAGCCCACGCCACCATGCACGAGCAGCACGGATGGACCCTCGCCCCATGAGCGCACGGCCAGGCCGCGATGCCACGAACGGCGCGACCGCCGGTCAAGCAGGGCGGCGGCCTCGGTCACGGAGACCGGCCAGTCTGCGGCCACCAACTGCTCGCGCGCTTTGTCCAAGGAACTCTCCACCCCAAGCAAGAGGCAGTCAATGTATCACAACGGAACACGATCCACAGAAAGGAATCACCATGCATTGAGTGACGATTGACGCGGCATGCAGCACAAAAGCATAATTGCGGAATTAAATCCAATAGACGGAACAACAAGAACATGAAGACGAGAATGGAGACTTCGCCACTCAGCACCTGGCGGGCTTACCTCGCGCAGGGCCAGCTGGCATTCCAGCGCGACACGGACACGGGAGAGGCCGTGTTCTATCCACGGGTCTGCGCACCCGGCAGCGGGAACACCGAGCTTCGGTGGGAAACCAGCAAAGGGCTGGGGACGGTCTATGCCACCACCGCCATCACGCCGCGTGACGGACCGGCCTACAACGTGTCGCTGATCGATATGGACGAGGGTTTCAGGCTGATGAGCCGCGTCGAGTCCGTCGCCGCCGACAAGGTGACGATCGGCCAGCGGGTGAAGGTCCGCATCCATCAGACCGGCGGCGAAGAGCCCCCCTATCCCGTGTTCGACATCGTGGAGACGGCATGACCAACTCCCTGAGGCGCGGCTCGGCCGCCATCGTCGGCGTGGCCGAATCCGATCTGGGCGAGGTCGCCGCAGGCATGTCAGCCATCGATCTGATGGCCCAGGCGACGGTGCGCGCGCTGGATGACTGCGGCCTGAAACTGTCGGACGTCGATGGCCTGCTGTCCGCCGCCACCCAGAGCCGCATGGCCACCAGTGCCCTTGCCGAGTACCTGGGCGTGCAACCACGCTACCACGACGGCACCTACATGGGCGGCTCGTCATTCATGACGCTCGTCGCACATGCGCAGGCTGCCATCGAGGCGGGCCTGTGCGAAGTGGCCGTCATCACCTACGGCAGCACCGCGCGGACCGGACGCAGCGCCGCAGCGCGCGACTACAACCCTTATGAAACCCCTTACAAGCCGGTCCTGCCCGTCACGGCCTACGCGCTGGCAGCATCGCGCCACATGCACGAATATGGCACCACGCGCGAGCAACTGGCAGAGATCGCCGTTGCGGCGCGTCAGTGGGCCCTCCTCAACCCGGCCGCCTGGGAAAAGAAGCCGCTGTCGGTTGCCGACGTGCTGTCCGCTCGCATGGTCGCTACGCCGCTGTCCGTGCGCGACTGCTGCCTTGTCACCGACGGTGGCGGTGCGCTCGTGATGACTTCGGCTGCGCGCGCACGCAGCCTGCGCAAGCCGGGCGCTTTCGTGCTCGGCTCCGGTGAGACGCTGAGCCACCTCACTGTCAGCAACATGCCCGACCTGACCGTCACGGGCGCCCGCCGCTCGGGGGATGCGGCTTACCGGATGGCCGGACTGGGGCCGTCCGACATGGACATTGCCGAGGTGTACGACGCGTTCACCATCACCACACTGCTGTTCCTGGAAGACCTGGGCTTCTGCCCCAAGGGTGAGGGTGGCCGCTTCGTGCAGGACGGTGCCATCGCGCCTGGCGGGCGCCTGCCGGTCAACACCAATGGCGGCGGGCTGTCGTATTGCCATCCCGGCATGTACGGCATCTTCCCGCTGATCGAGGCGGTGAGGCAGATCCGCGGCGAGTGCGGGCCGCGCCAGGTCGCCGACGTTGAGACCGCCATTGTCCATGGCAACGGCGGCGTGCTGTCGAGCCAGAGCACCGTCATCCTGGGCGCGGCGTCGACCGTCTGAGCCCGCAAACCACACGTCATCGACAGGATCGTTCCATGAGCAATAACGGAGTACTCGCCGGCAAGGTCGTCATTGTCACCGGCGCGGGGCGCGGCATCGGCCGCGAGATCGCGCTGCTGGCCGCGACCGAAGGCGCGCGCGTCGTCGTCAACGACGTCGGCGTGGCACTGGACGGCGGTTCGCCCGACGCTGGGCCGGCCGCGGACGTGGTGCGCGAGATCGCCGCGCGCGGCGGCGAGGCCATGGCCAGCACGGAGAGCGTTGCCGAGTGGGACAGCGCGCAGCGCATCGTGGCGTCCGCCATCGCCCGCTTCGGCCGGCTGGACGCGCTCGTCAACAATGCCGGCATTCTTCGCGACCGGATCTTCCACCAGATGAGTCCCGAGGAATTCGACGCCGTGGTCAAGGTGCACCTGTACGGCAGCTTCTACATGAGCCGCGCGGCGGCCGCCGTGTTCCGCAAGCAGGAGTCCGGCGCGTTCGTCCACATGACCTCCACCAGCGGGCTGATCGGCGGACTCGCCCAGGCCAACTACGCATCAGCCAAGCTGGGCGTCGTCGGCCTGTCCAAGACCATCGCCCTGGACATGGCGCGCTTCAACGTGCGCTCCAACTGCATCTCGCCCTCGGCCTTCAGCCGCATGATCGAGAGCGCCGCCGGCCAGCCGGCCGACAAGCAGGCCGCGTACATGGAGATGCGCAAGACCAAGACCCGGCCCGAGCAGATCGCGCCGCTGGCGGTCTTCCTGGCCAGCGACGCCGCAAGCGAGGTCAACGGCCAGATCATCGGCTCGCGCGGCAACGAGCTCTACCTCTACAGCCAGCCCCGCCCCGTGCGGACCCTGCACCGGGGTGATGGGTGGACGCCGCAGTCCATGTCTGACATGGTGGCCGCATGGAAGAGTGCCTTCACGCCGCTGGAACGGACCCGGAACGTGTTCGACTGGGAGCCGCTCTGACCAGCGACGCAGATGATCAATCCGCAACGACTGCTGGACTGGCCTTTCGAGGACGTCGTCCAGTCCTACACTGCCCGCGACACCATGCTCTACGCGCTGGGACTGGGCCTGGGCTGCGACCCTGTCGATGCGCAGCAACTGCGCTATGTGTATGAGCGCGACCTCACCGCATTCCCTACCCTTCCGGTGGTGCTGTGCCACCCTGGCCCGTGGATTGCGCATCCCGGTACGGGTGTGGACCGCAAGATGGTGCTGCACGGCGAACAGGGCGTGGTTCTGCACCAGCCCGTGCCGCCCGAGGCCACGGTTCGCGGCCGTACACGCGTCACGCGGGTCGTCGACAAGGGCGCTGGCAAGGGAGCGCTGGTCTATTCCGAACGCCGCATCGTGGACCACGCCACAGATGAGCCGATCGCCACGCTCACTTCGACGAGTTTCTGCCGGGCAGACGGTGGCTTCGGCGGCCCCGTGGAGAAGCTGCCACCGCCTCACGCCATGCCATCCGGCCCGCCGCATCACGTGGTGGAATTGACCACGTTGCCGCAAGCCGCCCTGCTCTACCGGCTCAATGCCGACTACAACCCCCTGCACGCCGACCCGGATGTCGCCCGCGCGGCCGGCTATTCCCGTCCCATCCTGCATGGCCTGTGCACCTTCGGCGTTGCAGCCCATGCCGTATTGAAGGCAGTGTGCGGCTATGAGGCGGCCCGCCTGGCGTCCTTTGCAGCCCGCTTTACCTCGCCCTCCTACCCGGGCGAGACGATCTCTGTCGACATCTGGCAGGAGGGCGACGTGGTGTCCTTCCAGGCCTGGGTGCGCGCGCGCGACAGGATGGTGCTGGACAACGGTCGGGCCACGCTGCGCGACACGGTCTGACGGACCCGCCCGCGCTCAGGCCAGCGCGAAACGGGCCAGCGCCACTCCATCCACTGTCTGGATCGCCAGGCGCACCGGTGCGTCGCACGCCAGGGCGTCGTGGGCATCGACCATGTTGGTGATGAGCCGAGGTCCCTCGTCGAGCTCGACCACGGCCACGTTGTAGGGCAGCCGGTCCTTGAACGCGTCGCTGTAAGCCGTGTGGTAGACCACCCAGCTCACCAGGCGGCCGCCGCCGCCCGCCTCTTCCCAGTGCAGCCGGTCACCCAGGCACCGGGGACATTCACGCCGCGCGGGCAACCACGCATGGCCACAGGCGCAGCGCATGTACAGCAAGCGCCCTTCGCGCAGGGCGTCCCAGTACGGGCGCGTGATTTCGGTCACTTCGGGGGCAGGAATCGGCATGGATCAGCTCCCGAGCAGCAGGGTCGAATGGGTGTGCATGGTGCCTCCCTGGTTGCTGACCAGACAGGTTCTGGCACCAGGTACCTGCAGTCGCGCCGTCCCGCGCATCTGCCGTACGCCCTCGATGATGAGCTGCATGCCGGGCATGCCGGTCTCGGACAGCAGGCCACCGCTGGTATTGACGGGCAGCCGCCCGCCAAACTCGATCGCGCCGCCACGCACGAAATCTCCGGCTTTTCCCCGGGGACAGAAGCCATAGTCTTCCAGCGTCATCAGCACGGTGATGGTGAAGCAATCGTAGAGCTGCGCAACGTCAACGTTGGCAGGATCGACTCCGGCCATGGCGAAAGCGGTCTGCGCGGCACGCGCCGCTTCGGTGCGCGTGAGGCTGGGACGCAGCTGAACGTCCCACGAGGTCTGTCCATGGCCGAAGCCGAGCACGGGGACGGCTTCCCGCACCCCCAGCGCACGGGCACGCGCCTCGCTCGTCACGACCAGGGCCGCGCCGCCGTCAGAGACGAGCGCGCAGTCGTCACGGCGCAGCGGCTCGACCAGCCATGGCGACTGCAGGTATTGCTCCATCGTGAGCGGCTTGCGCAACTGCGCATGCGGGTTGTCTGCGCCATGGCGGCGGCTGGCCAGCGCCACCGCCCCCAGTGCCTCCGCGCCTATCCCGTGCTCGTGCACGTAGCGGCGCTGGATCATCGCGTAGCCTGCCGCGGTCGAGAGCCATCCGTAGGCCGCGTCGTCGCCCCTCGGCCGCGCATAGACGGCGCGGTTGCCCGAACGCGGGTTGTCCGCATAGCAGACCAGCGCCACGTCGCACTGCCCAGCCTCGATGGCGCCGATCGCCATGGTGACCAGCGTGATGTTGGCTGCGCCTCCCTGATCCCAGGCCCCGCCCATGCGCGGCATGACGCCAAGTGCCTCGGCCACCTTCTGGCCATACATGAACTGGTGCGCGGAGGTGGGCACTTTCACGAACACGCCGTCCACCTCCTCCTTGGCAATGCCCGCGTCGGCCAGCGCGTGCCGACAGGCTTCGACATTCAGCGACAGCGTGTCGCGCCCTGGCAGCTTGCCGAAGGCGGTATGGCCGATGCCCGCGATGACGTAGCGTTCGCGCAGCATGCGGATCACTGTCCCCTGAAGCGCGGCACGCGCTTCTCCGCGAAGGCTTGAGTGCCCTCCTTCGCGTCCTCGGTCTTCTGGAGGATGTGGTTGACGAACTGCTCCATCCGCAGACCGGAGGGCAGGTTCTGGCTGCGCGAGCGCAGTGCCAGTTCCTTGGCGGCCTGCACCGCCAGCGGTGCGTTGGCGGCGATCCTGCGAGCATAGGCCAGCGCCGTCTCCATCAGTTGCTCCAGCGGAACCACCTTGTTCACGAGGCCCCAGCGTTGAGCCGTCATGGCGTCCATGGCGTCGCCGGTCAGCAGCATCTCCATGGCGATGGCCTGCGGCAGCTGGTCGATGAGGCGCTGCGTGCCGCCGTTAGCCGCGATGACCCCGCGCCGCACCTCGGACAAACCGAACGTCGCCTCGCTGGCCGCCACGCGGATATCGGTGGCCAGCAGCAGCGTCATGCCACCGCCCACGCAATACCCGTTGACAGCGGCGATGACCGGCTTCCAGACCTCGAGGCCGCGGTTTAGAAGCATGTCCCTCTGCGTCTGCCACATGGAGGACATCTCGACCTTGCGGCCGATCCAGGACTTGAGATCGGCTCCGGCGCTGAACGACTTGTCGCCCGCGCCCGTTATCACGGCCACGCGGATGGCTGCGTCGTCCCGCACCCGTTCCCAGGCCTCGGAGAGCGCACGATAGTGCTCGGCGTCGAGCGCATTGCGGGTCTCGGGGCGATTGATGGTGACGACGGCTATGCCGTCCTGCAGCACTTCAAGATCGATCGACATGCAGCCCTCCTCATGCTGAGCCCCTGGCGGGCCATTGCTCTTGCGTCAGCGTACGGGCGCGCCCAGCAGGTGGCGCGCCAGCACCATCCGGTGGACCTCCGACGGGCCCTCTCCGATGCGCTTGATGCGCAGTTCGCGATACCAGCGCTCGAGCGGCAGTTCCTTGGAAACGCCGAGAGCGCCAAAGATCTGGATGCAGCGGTCCACCACGCGCCCGGCCGTCTCCGTGGCCGTCACCTTGGCGATGGACGAGTCGACCTTCATGTCACGGCCCAGATCGCCCTGCCACGCCGCCTGGTAGGTCAGAAGCCGCGCTGAACGCAGCTCCATCTCGCTGTCCGCGATCATCCACTGGATCGACTGCTTGTCGGCCAGCTTGCTGCGGAAGGTTTCGCGCTCGCGTGCCCATTCGATCGCCAGGTCCAGCGCGGCCTGCGCGATGCCGATGGTTCCTGCCGCGTAGGGCACGCGTCCTTCGACCAGCCATTTCTCGCAGACCGCGAAGCCCCTGCCTTCCTCGCCCAGCCGGTCCTCCTCGGGGATCTCGACATTGTCGAAGTGCACCTCGTAGGGCGAGTACGAACGGATGACCGGAATCGGCTTGATCGTCATGCCTTTGGGAACGCCGTTGACAATGAAGCAGGTGATACCGCCGCGGTCGCCCTGCTCACCCGTGCGGGCAAACACCAGTCCCCAGCCGGCACCGTCGGCACCCGTGATCCACATCTTGGTGCCATTGAGCACATAACGCCCATCCTTGCGGACCGCGCGCGTGCGGATGGACCGCGCCGGATCCGCCCCACCCGAGGACTCGCTGATGGCCACGTATACCTTCTTGCCCACGCTGGCCGCAGGCACCGCGTACTTCTCGATCTGGTAGCGGCTGCCCAGATAGATCGCGTTCGGCGGATCTGCGCCGAACGCACCGCAGCCCGGGACATAGGCGCCCATGCGACAGCGCGCCGACTCTTCGGCGAACACAGCCTGGCCCAGCAGGTTCAGCCCTGCTCCGCCGTACTCCGTGGGCGTGCGCACGCACCACAGGCCGATCTCGCGCGCCTTCTTCTGAAGCGCCAGCAACTGGTCCGCAGGCAATTCATAAGCGTCGTGGGGCAGGCGGTCCTCAACCGGCTTGACCTCTGACTGCATGAAGCGGCGGGTGGTCTCCCGCATCTGGCGGAGTTCTTCGGGTAATTCCCAGCTGTCTTGGTTCATTCCATTGTCTCGTCTGGTATTTGTTCCATTCTACAAAACCAATACCGTTTATTCAACAAGAGATGCATACGGATTTCCCTGAAATCCTGAGCGAGACTGTTGCCGATCTTCCGTCTTGATTTCATTTGACGGAATATATTCCGATTACCTAGAATCAATTTGCGGTCCATGACGGACACGGGCACGACCAAGATGCCCGGCGCCGTCAGCGCAAGGCCTGCAACCCGAAACAACGCCGGCGACGACCGGTTCACGGAGACAAAACCTATGCATCCCTGGCCCAGGCTTTTCCGCTCGCTTTGCGCCGTCGCGCTTTTCGCGGCCGCGTCCGTGCACGCGCAGACCACACGCCTCGTCGTGCCGCTCAATCCCGGTGGCGCCACCGACATCTACGCGCGCCAGCTTGCCGAGGAGATGACCAAACGCGGGGTGCAGACCATCGTCGAGAACAAGCCGGGCGCCTCCGGGATGATCGCGGCGGACTACGTAGCCCGTTCGCGGCCCGACGGCCTCACGCTGTTCCTGGGATCCAACAGCAACCTGGTCTACAACGTGTCGCTCTACGCCAAGATGCCGTACGACCCCTTCAAGGACTTCGTGCCGGTATCGCACGTCGGCCACCTGCCTGTCATCCTGATCGCGCGCGCGAACGCGCCGTTCAGGAACATTGCCGAATACGTGGCCTACGCGCGCGCCAATCCCGGCAAGATCAACCGGGCCTCGGTCGGTGCGGGAACCATCACCAATCTGGGCATGTTCATGCTGGACCGCGCAGCGGGGATCAGCACCACGCACGTCCCCTACAACGGCGACGCGGCCATCATCCAGGCCCTGCTCAGTGACCAGGTCGATGTCTATATGGGCTCCACCACGCAGGCACTGCCCCTCATCCAGAGTGGCAAGCTCCGTCCCCTGGCAGTGTTCGACCGCTCCCGCCTGCAGCAATTGCCCGACGTCCCCACGCTGAAGGAATCCGGCCTCGACGTGGAAGCCCTGGCCTGGTTCGGCCTGGTCGCGCCCGCAGGCACGCCGCCAGCCATCGTGGATCGAATCAACCAGGTGATGACGCAGATCCTGTCTTCCGAGAGCTTCGTGGCCAAGTCGGCGCAGCTCGGCTGGGCGACGCGCACCGGCACGCCGCAGGAGTTCGGCCGCTTCGTTCAGGGCGAGTTCGACCTGTGGTCGCCACTCATCAGGGATCTGGGCATGGCCAAGTCGATGTGAGGCCTGCGTCGATATGGCTGCATCGATTCCGTCGCGTCCTCTCTACAGCCACGACCAGCTCCGCCGGCTGCTGGAGCCCCGCTCCATCGCCATCGTCGGTGTTTCCAGCAACGCTTCGGGCTTCGGCTCGACCACGCTGGCGAACATCACGGCCCCGGGGCGCTTCGAGGGCAATGTCTACCGCGTGAACGCGCGCCTCGAGGCGCTCGATGGCCACCGCTGCTATCCCTCCGTGGCGGACCTGCCCGAGGCACCCGATTGTGTTTTCATCGCCGCGCCGCGAGCCTCTGTTCCGTCGATCCTGCAGGACTGCATCCGGCGCGGCGCAGGTGGTGTGGTGATGTATGCGTCGGGCTACGCGGAGACTGGCGATCCCATCCACACCAGCGAGCAACAGGCGCTGGTGGCCACCACCCGTGCCGCCGGCATCCCGCTGCTGGGGCCCAACTGCATGGGCTACATCCACTACGGCATCGGGGCGGTCGGCACGTTCGCCGCATCCAGCTTCAGGGGCAAGCCGCAGGCGCCGGCCATCGGACTGATCAGCCAGTCGGGCGCCATCGGCGCGGCGCTGGCGCAGGCCATCGACCGTGGCGTGGTGCTCAGCCACATGCTCACATGCGGAAACGCCGGCGATGTCGACGCCGCCGACCTGGTGAACTATCTGGCAGCCGACCCGCGCTGCAGCGCAGTGGCTTGCGTCTTCGAAGGCATGGCAGACCCGACGCGCTTCCTGGCCGCAGCTGCCGCGTGCAGCGCCCTCGGCAAACCGCTGGTAGTGCACAAGCTCGGCACCAGCGAGCGCGGAGCACAGGCCGCCGCGTCGCACACCGGTTCTGTCGCCGGCTCGCAGGCCGCCTACCGCGCAGCATTCGCCCAGGCCGGCGTGGTGCTGGTCGATGAACTCGAAGCGCTCATCGACACCTGTTCGTTCTTCGCCAAGGCAAGACGCCCGCTGGCGCGCGGCGTGGCGGGCGCAGCGGTATCGGGGGGAGCCTGCATCCTGCTGGCCGACCAGGCCGAAGCCGGGGGCATCGCACTGCCGCCGCCTGCAGCCGACACGCTGGCCGCACTGCGTCCGCTGATTCCCGACTATGGCTCACCGGGCAACCCCTGCGACATGACGGCGCAGGTGCTGGCGACGCCCGGACACCAGATCGCCTGCTTCGACGCTTTACTGTCCGACGCACAGTACGGTGCGCTGGTGGTGCCTCATACCACCGCGAGTGGTGCCGTAGGCGGTCGGCTCGAGGCCCTCGACGGGGTGGCGGCGCGGCACGGAAAGATCGCCTGCAACGTCTGGCTGACGCAGCATCCTGAAGAGGCAGGCGCCATCGATGCGGAGCGGCATACGCACGTCGCTTCGTTCCGCTCGATGCGCCACTGCGTGGAGGCGCTGGCCGCGTGGCATCGCCGCACGGACTGGCTCGAAAGTCAGGCGGAGGTCGCCCCGGCGCTGGTGCCCTGCACGTCGCGCGCGCAAGCGGCGGCCCTGATCGCAGCCTCGCCCAACGACACGCTGACGGAGCGCGAGGGCAAGGCCGTGCTGGCGAGCTATGGCATCGCCGTGGCGCGCGACGTGCTCGCGCGCAGCGCTGCCCGGGCAGCCGACGCCGCACAGGAGCTGGGCTTTCCGGTCGTTCTGAAGATCGAATCGCCCGACATCCCCCACAAGACAGAGGCCGGTGGCGTGCGGCTGAACCTGCGCACGGCCGAAGATGTCTGCGACGCTTTCGACGCGATCGTGGCCAGCGTCCGCGCCAGGGCACCGGGTGCGCGCATCGACGGCGTGCTGGTGCAGCCGATGGTGACGTCCGGCACCGAGATCATGGTGGGCGGGCGCATCGATCCGCAGTTCGGCGCCATCGTGGTCGCGGGCCTGGGCGGCGTATTCGTGGAGCTGCTGCGCGACACCGCCGTCCGGCTAGCGCCGGTCAGTCCGGCCCAGGCGCGCGGCATGCTCCTGGAACTGAAGGCGCAGAGCGTTCTGCGCGGCTTCCGTGGGGCGCCGCCGGTCGACGTGGACCGGCTGGCCGACACGATCGCACGCGTATCAGAACTGCTTCACGACCAGCGCGGGCTGATCGCCGAGCTCGATGTGAATCCGCTGATCTGCGCCGGAGACCGCGTCATGGCGGTCGACGCGCTGCTGGTCCGCGCCCCTGCAAATCCCATCGCGTCACAGCACGCCGTGCTGATGGAGCCTGCTGAATGAATCTGGACTACTCGGAAAAAGAAGAAGCGTTCCGCGCCGAGGTGTGCGCTTTCCTCAGGGACAAGCTGCCCGCCGCACTGGCGGCCAAGGTGCGCGACCGCAGGCGGCTCGAGCGCGAGGACTTCCTGCAGTGGCAACGCATCCTGCACGCTCAGGGCTGGGGAGCGTCGGCCTGGCCACAGTCCTTCGGCGGACCGGGCTGGGGCGCGGTCGAGCGCAACATCTTCGATGAGGAATGTTCACGCGCGCACGCCCCGGTGCAGGTGTCGTTCGGGGTAAAGATGGTGGCGCCCGTCATCATGCAGTTCGGCAGTCCCGAGCAACAGCAGCAGCACCTGCCAGGCATCATTGGCGGCACGACCTGGTGGTGCCAGGGCTATTCGGAACCCGGCGCCGGCTCCGACCTCGCTTCACTGCGCACAAGCGCAGTGCGCGACGGCGACGACTACATCGTGAACGGGCAGAAAATGTGGACCACGATGGCGCATCACGCCGACTGGATCTTCTGCCTCGTACGCACCGATCGCGAAGCTCGCAAGCAGGAGGGCATCAGCTTCCTGCTCATCGACATGAAGACGCCCGGCATCACGGTGCGCCCCATCTGGCTGATGGATGGCGAGCGCGAAGTCAATGAAGTTTTCTTCGACAACGTGCGGGTCCCCGTGGCGAACCGGATCGGCGAGGAGAACAAGGGCTGGACCTATGCCAAGTACCTGCTGGGGCACGAGCGCACCATCTCCTCGGGAGTGGGCTGGTCGAAGGTCACACTCTCCCGCCTCAAGCAGCTGGCGCGGCGCCAACCGGGAGACGACGGCCGGCCGCTGATCGAGGACGCACGATTCCGCGACCGGATTGCTCAAGCAGAACTGGAGCTCATGGCGCTGGACGCCACGGTGCTCAAGATCGTCGCCCAGGAGGGCCGCGCCATGGCGCCAGGGCCTGAGGCTTCGATCCTCAAGTTCAAGGGCACGCAGTTGCAGCAGCAGCTGACGGAGTTGCTCATGACGGCGACGGGAGCGTACGCGCTGCCCTACCTGCCGGGAGTACGAACGGGCGACGTCCCCGACGACGCTCTCGAGGCCGGCCTCGAGAGCGCGGACTACACGTGGACAGCCATGTACTTCAACTATCGAAAGACCACCATCTACGGTGGTTCCGACGAAGTGCAGCGCACCATCATCGCCAAGCACATCCTCGGACTTTGAGAAACGGATCCACCATGGACTTCGAGTTCAGCGCCGAGCAGGACGCACTTCGCGACAGCCTGCGGCGCTATCTGCAGAACCACTACAGCTTCGAACAGCGTCGTGCTGTCCTCAGGAGCGAATCGGGAGACAACCCCAAGGCCTGGGCGGCCTTCGCGGACATGGGATTGCTGGGTCTGGCTATTCCGCAGGACATGGGGGGCATGGGGGGCACAGGCATCGACATCCTGCTGGCGATGGAGCTCTTCGGCGAACACCTGGCTCTGGAGCCCTATCTTGCGACCGTCGTGCTGGGCGCAGGCATCCTGCGCGATGCGGGCTCTCCTGCGCAGCGCGCTTTGTTGCCCCACGTCGTGGCCGGCGAGATCAGGCTGGCGCTGGCGCACCAGGAGCCCCAGGTACGAGCCATCGATGGCATCGTCCGCACGCAAGCCACACGGCTGGCCGATGGCGGATGGCGGCTGGATGGGCACAAAGCCGTGGTGCTGGGCGCCCCTGCGGCGGACTACCTGCTCGTGTCAGCCACCACCCGCACCGGCCAGGCCAGTGTCTTCATGCTCGAGCGCGCGACACCCGGGCTGCGCCTGCATGCCTACGCCAATCACGACGGTCAGCGCGCCGCCGACGTTTTCCTCGACAACGTGGCCGTGCCGGCCGATGCGCTGGTCGGCCAGGCGGGCGATGGCATGGCCATCGTCGAGCGCGCGCTCCAGGAAGCCAACGCCGCGCTGTGTTGCGAGGCCGTCGGCGTGATGGATGCCCTGAACCGGCAGACGCTGGAGTACCTCAAGACGCGCAAGCAGTTCGGCGTCGCCATTGGTAGCTTCCAGGCGCTGCAGCACCGGATGGCCGACATGACTGTCGCCACCTTCCAGGCTCGCTCCATGGCACTCCTGGTCAGCGCTCGGCTGCACGTTGCATCGCCCGCCGAGCGCGCACGGCTGGTGTCGGCTGCCAAGGCCTATGTGTGCCAGCAGGCCCGCTTCGTCGGCCAGCAGGCGGTTCAGCTGCATGGCGGCATGGGCATCGCCGATGAGTTGATCACCGGACATTACTTCAAGCGGCTGACCCTCATCGGGCAGACCTTTGGCGATGCGCAGTATCACCTGGGACGCTTCAGCGCCACTCTGCTGGAGACAGAAGCGACGTGACGGCCAAGAGGAGCCTCATCGCTGGACATTTCATTTGACGGAACTTGTTCCGATTTAATAGAATCCAGCCAGGAACCGACACGAGACTGATCCCGCTATGACGACAGACAGCAACTACGCAATCCACGGCAGCACAGCGGTCATCTACCTGGACAACCCGCCCGTGAACAGTCTGGGCCATGCGCTGCGCGTCCAGCTGGACGCGCACCTGAGGGCCGCCATCGACGATCCTTCCGTCGACAGCGTGGTCATCACCGGCCGGGGCAAGTTGTTCTGCGGCGGCGCCGACGTGAAGGCGTTCAACACCCCGATGTCGCGCGCCGAGCCCAGTTCACGCTCCATCATTGCCAGGATCGAGGCCGGCACCATGCCCGTGGTGGCGGCCATCCACGGCAATGCGCTGGGCCTGGGACTGGAATTCGCCATGAGCTGCCATTACCGGGTGGCCTCGCCAGGCGCGCGGCTCGGTCTGCCTGAAGTCAAGCTGGGCCTGCTGCCCGGTGGCGGCGGCACGCAGCGCCTGCCGCGCCTGGTGGGCGCACAGGCTGCGTTGCGCATGATCACCACCGGCGATGCCGTGGACTCGCGCGAGGCGCTGGAGCTGGGCCTGATCGACGAACTGATCGAAGGCGACCTTGTCGAGGGCGCTGTCGCATTCGCACGGCGTATCGTCAGTCAGGCGCCACATCGCGTCACTTCGCGCATGCGCGCAGAGCCGGTCGACACCGAGGGGAGCACGACCGCCTTCTTTGCGGCCCAACGCGCCGTACTCGAGAGGGACAGGCGCGGCCTGGCCGCGCCGCGCGAATGCCTGGCCTGCGTGGAAGCCGCCTACAGACTGCCCTTCGACGAGGGCATGGCCTTCGAGCGCGAGCGCTTCGATGTGCTGGTCAACAGCGTCGAGTCCAAAGCCATGCGTCACCTTTTCTTCGCCGAGCGCGCCGCGGCCAGGGTGGAGGGCGTCGCACCCGACACGGCGCAGCGCCCGATCAGGCACGTGGCAGTGTTGGGCGCAGGCACCATGGGCGGCGGCATCGCCATGAGCTTCGCCAGCGCGGGCTTCCAGGTCAGCCTGATCGAGTCGAAGCCCGAGGCGCTGGAGCGCGGTCTGGGCAACATCCGCAAGAACTACGCTTCCACCGTCTCGAAGGGCCGGCTTTCGCAGGCGGATGTCGACGCACGGATCGCACGCATCGGCGGCACGCTGGACTTCCAGGCGGTTGCGCAGGCAGACCTGGTGATCGAGGCGGTGTTCGAGGACATGGCGGTCAAGAAGGAAGTCTTCGAGAAGCTCGACGCCGCCTGCAAGCCCGGCGCCGTGCTGGCCACCAACACGTCGCGGCTGGACGTGAACACCATCGCCAGCTTCACGCGGCGACAACAGGATGTGATCGGCCTGCATTTCTTCAGCCCCGCCAACGTGATGCGCCTGGTGGAAGTCGTGCGTGGCCAGGCCACATCGCCTGAAGTGATCGCCACCTGTCTGTCGGTAGTGCGCAAGATCGGCAAGCTTCCCGTGGTCGTGGGCGTGTGTGACGGATTCGTCGGCAACCGGATGGTGAGCCACTACGCGCGCGAAGCCGAATTCCTCCTCGAAGAAGGCGCTACCCCGCAGCAGGTGGACAGGGCGCTCCAGGACTTCGGCCTGGCGATGGGACGCTTCGCCATGACCGACCTGGCAGGCCTGGACATCGGATGGGCCAGCCGCAAGCGCCTGGCGCCCACACGGCCGGCGCACCTGCGCTATTCGAAAGTGGCCGACCGCATCTGCGAGATGGGCCGGTTCGGCCAGAAGACGGGCGCGGGGTATTACCGTTACGAGTCCGGCAGCCGCACACCGATTCCTGATCCTGAGATCGACGCAGTGATCGCCGCCTGTGCGGCGGAGGCCGGTATCGAGCGGCGCCCCATCAGCGACGAGGAGATCGTCGAGCGCACCATGTACGCGCTGATCAACGAAGGCGCGAAGATCCTGGAGGAAGGCGTGGTGCAGCGTGCCTCGGACATCGACCTCATCTATGTCAACGGGTATGGCTTCCCGGCCCGCCGAGGCGGTCCCATGTTCCTGGCCGACACCATCGGGCTGGCCAAGGTGTACGCGCGGATATGCCAGTTCCACGCGACACATGGCGAATGGTGGAAGCCCTCGGCGCTGCTACAGCGCCTGGCCGAAGGCGGCAAGACCTTCGCAAAGCCCGAGTAAGTCATCTTGACGCCCCGAAAAGCCCTTTCCTATCATGTTCGGATGCAATTCCGAAGGATGAAACCGCAGTGACAGCGCCCAAGAATCAAGACGAGACAACCGCCCCCGCAGGCCCACCCGCCGCCGGCTGCCTTTCGCATGTGCGCGTGCTCGACCTCAGCCGCGTTTTCGCCGGGCCCTGGTCGGGCCAGATGCTGGCAGACCTGGGTGCCGAGGTGATCAAGGTCGAGCGCCCCCAGACGGGCGACGATTCCCGCCGCCTGGGCCCGCCCTTCCTGCGCGACGACGACGGCGCGGAGACGCGCGACTCGGGCTTCTTCCTGAGCGCCAACCGCAACAAGAAGTCAGTCACCGTCGACATCTCCCAGCCCGCGGGCCAGGAGGTCATCCGCGAACTGGTGAAGTCCTGCGACATCCTGATCGAGAACTACAAGGTCGGCGACCTCCAGCGTTACGGGCTCGATTACCCCACGCTGTCGGCCATCAACCCGCGCCTGATCTACTGCAGCATCACCGGCTTTGGCCAGACGGGTCCCTATCGCAAGCTGCCGGGCTACGATTCCATCTTCCAGGGCATGGCCGGCCTCATGGCCATCACGGGCCATCCCGACGAGGAGCCGGGTGGCGGGCCGCAGAAGGTCGGGCTGATCGTGTCCGATCTCGTGACGGGCATGTACGCCTCCATTGCAATGCTCGCCGCGCTCGAGCACCGCGATGTCGTCTCCGGCAAGGGACAATTCATCGATCTGGCGCTGCTGGATTCACAGGTGGCCTCGCTCTCGCATTCCGGCGTCGGGTACCTCGTTTCGGGCGACCCGCCCAAGCGCCGCGGTACCGTCGCACCCACGGGCTCGCCGTCCCAGATGTACCAGTGCGCCGATGGCCCGCTCATGCTGGTCGTCGGAAACAACCCGCAGTTCGTGCGGCTGAGCGCCACGATGGGGGTGCCCCACCTGGCGACCGACGAGCGGTTCGTGACCAACCAGGCGCGCATCAGGAACCGCGGCGCGCTCAACGACATCCTCATTCCCATCTTCGCCAGCCGCCCCAAGAAATACTGGATCGACGCCATCGGCCAGGCCGGTGTGCCTTGTGGCCCGGTCAACGAGATGAACGAGGTCTTCGAGGATCCTCAGGTCATCCAGCGCGAGATGGTCGTCCGGATGAAGCACCCGCAACGCGGCGATATGCCGCTGCTGGCCAACCCGATCAAGTTCTCCGGCACACCGGTCCAGTACCGGCTGCGGCCACCCGACCTGGGCGAGCACACCGACGACGTGCTGGGCAGCCTGCTGGGCTATGACCGCGAGCGTCTGGAGGCCCTCCGGGCAGCCGGCGCGATCTGAAAGGCCGTGCGCCCGCCTCCCGCGCGTTGGCGACGCCGGATCGCGGGGGAGGGGCCAGCGCGCCGGGACAGCGCCTGCGCAATCCCGCGACGCATCTTCAACAGGATGGACCATGAATTTCGAACTCAGTGAAGAACACCGCGCGTTCGCACAGTCGGTGCGCCGCTTCGCGCAGGACAAGCTCGGCCCCGGCGCGCTGGAACGCGCGCATTCGGCCGACTACCCCTGGGACGCCGCCCGCCTGATCGCCGAGCAGGACCTGCTGGGCATCAGCTTCCCTGAAACAGACGGCGGCGCCGGCGGCACGCTCATGCATTCGGTGCTCGCGATCCAGGAGGTCGCCATGGTCTGCCCCAAGAGCGCCGATATCGTGCAGGCTGGCAATTTCGGACCCATCCGGACCTTCGTGGAATACGCCACGCCAGAACAGAAGCAACGCTTCCTGCCGGGCCTGCTGGCGGGAGAGACATTGATCTCGCTGGGCATGAGCGAGCCCGACGCGGGATCTGCAGTGACCGAACTCAAGACCAGTGCGGTGATCGACGGCGGCGAGGTTGTCATCAATGGCAGCAAGGTGTTCTCCACCCATAGCCCCCATGCCCACCTGTTCCTCATTTATGTGCGCTTCGGGCCGGGCGTGGGCGGTATCGGCTCGGTGCTGGTGGAGCGCGGCACGCCCGGCTTCGAGATCGGCAAGGCGTCGGCATTCATGAGCGGCGAGGAATGGAGCCCGCTGTTCTTCGACAACTGCCGTATTCCGCGCGCGAATGTGCTGTTGGGCGAGGGCGGGTTCAAGAAGCAGATTTCCGGCTTCAACGTGGAGCGGCTGGGCAACTCGTCACGCTCGCTGGCACTGGGACGGCATTGCTACGAGCTCGCTCGCGAGCACGCCATGACCCGCCAGCAGTTCGGACGCCCGCTGTGCGAGTTCCAGGGGCTGCAGTGGAAATTCGCCGACATGAAGATGAAGCTCGAGACGGCGCAGTTGCTGCTCTACAAGGCGGCGCTCGAAGGCGAGCACGGCCTGCCGTCTGCGCAGAGCACCGCCATGGCCAAGCTGGCCTGCAACGAGGCCGGCTGGTTCGTGGCGAACGAAGCGCTGCAGGTCATGGGCGGCACGGGCTATAGCCAGGAATCGCTGGTGGAGTACTGCGTGCGTCGTACCCGCGGCTGGATGATCGCGGGCGGCTCCATCGAAATGCTCAAGAACCGCATCGCCGAAGGCGTGTTTGACCGCAGCTTCCCGCAGCGGGTCGCGAAAGCCGCCGCTTGAACGCCCCGCCCGGCGCCGCGCCGCGGCCAGCGCTGGCCGACCTGCTGCTGCGACCGCGCAGCGTGGCTCTGGTCGGCATATCCGACGATGCCGGCAAGACGGCAGGCCGCCCTCTGGCCTACCTGCGCACTGCCGGTTTCCGGGGAGCGGTGTACCCGGTCAACCCGCGTCGCGAGACCGTGCAGGGCGAACGGGCGTGGCCTGACCTCTCCAGCCTGCCGACGGTGCCCGATATCGTCTACGTGCTGACGCCCACCGAGAGCGTGGTGCCCACAGTGCAGGAGTGCGCGCGCCTGGGCGTTCCCGTGGTGGCCATCCTGGCCAGCGGCTTCTCCGAATCCGGCCCTGAGGGCGTGAAGCGTGAAGGGGCGCTGCGCGAGATTGCGCGCAGCAGCGGAATCCGCATCCTCGGTCCCAGCAGCCTCGGCCTGGTGAACTTTGGCAATGGCCTGCGGCTGACAGCCAACGCCGCCTTCGCCGAAACCGACCTCCCCCATGGCCGCGTGTTCGTGGCTTCGCACAGCGGCAGCATGATCGGGGCGCTGGTCTCGCGCGGCAAGGCACGCGGCGTGGGCTTCGCGGGCCTCGTGTCGGTGGGCAGCGAAGTCGACCTGAGCATCGGCGACATCTGCCTGTCGGTGCTGGATGACCCGGCGATCGACGGGTTCCTGCTGTTTCTCGAGTCCACGCGCCACGGCGCCGCGCTGCGTGCCTTCGCGCTGGAGGCGGCGCGCCGCGGCAAGCCGGTCATCGCATACAAGCTTGGCCGCTCCGACGCTGCCGCCGAGATGGCCGCCACCCACACCGGCGCCCTCTCGGGCGAGGACGACGTCGCCGATGCGTTCATGAAGGACATGGGCATCGCTCGCGTCGGCGTGCTCGAGGCTTTGCTCGAAGCCTTCCCGCTGGCACGCCGTGTCCCGCTGCTGCCGCCCGGCCGCCCGCCGCGCGTGGGCGTAGTCACCACGACCGGTGGCGGTGCCGCCATGGCGGTCGACCAGCTCGGCCTGCGCGGGATCGACGTGCAACCTTGCGAGCCAGCCACGCTGGAACGGCTTCGTGCCGCAGGCATCGATGCCCTCGGCGGCCGGGTGCTCGACCTCACTCTGGCCGGCACGAAGTACGAGGTGATGAAGTGTGCACTGGACATTTTGCTGGCGGCATCAGAGTTCGACCTGGTGCTCGCGGTGGTCGGCTCCTCGGCGAGGCTGCAGCCGCATCTGGCCGTGCGTCCCATCGTCGACAGCGCCGGCAGCTCGCGGCCGTTGGCTGCCATGCTGGTCCCCGATGCTCCACAGGCGCTGGCTGAGCTGACAGCCGCCGGCGTGGCGGCATTCCGCTCGCCCGAAGCCTGCGCCGACGCGATCGCCGCCGTGTTCGCGCGTCGCCAGCCCGGCGAACAACCGTGCGTGGCGTACACCAGCATCGCCACCCAGGCGGTCAGCGAAGCCCGGGCCTACGCGCTGCTGGACAGTGTGGGCGTTCCGCGCGCGCCTTTCGTCGTGCTGCCGCTGGACGGGAGCACAGAGGCCGCCCTTCCGTTCGACTATCCGGTCGTTGCCAAAGTCTGCTCGGCTCATATTCCGCACAAGACGGAGGTGGGCGGAGTGGCGCTGGGCATTGATAGCCCGTCGGCCCTGGATGTCGCACGTGCCACGTTGCGCGATAACCTTGCCCGCCACGCATCGGGCGCGCCGTGCAACGAGGTACTGGTACAACCCATGTGCAAGGGCCTGGGCGAGGCATTGGTCGGCTACCGCATCGACCCGGAAGTGGGCCCTATCGTCATGCTGGCTGCCGGCGGCATCTGGGCCGAGGTGATGCGCGACCGCAGCATCCGGCTGGCGCCGGTCGATCTCCCGACGGCACGCCAGATGGTCGACGAGGTGAAGCTGCTGAGGACACTGTCGGGCCTGCGCGGCCGTCCGCGCGGTGACCTGGAGGCCCTGGCCGCAGCAGTGGTGGCCGTCTCGCGCCTGGCACTGCACCCGGAGCTGGGCGTGCGCGAAGCCGAGGTCAACCCACTGATGGTGCTGGCCGAAGGCCAGGGGGTACGCGCTGTCGATGCGCTGGTGCTGACCGGGAAATGAACAAGCCCGCTGCTGCGGGCTTGTTGCCGAGGTCATGCCGCCGATTCACGGATGCCTCGATGTCTGGCGGAGAGGGTGGGATTCGAACCCACGGTACCTTGCGGTACGCCTGATTTCGAGTCAGGTACATTCGACCACTCTGCCACCTCTCCTGAAGGTTCACCGAGTGAAGCCCGTGATTGTACTACACGATCCGGGCCGACATACCCCCGGGCGTCAGGCCCGGAGGGTCTCCAGGCCGCCCAGATAGGGCCGCAGCGCCTCGGGCACGGTGATGCTGCCGTCCTCGTTCTGGTAGTTCTCCAGTACGGCCACCAGCGTGCGGCCCACGGCCAGGCCGGAGCCGTTCAGCGTGTGCACGAGTTCGTTCTTGCCCTGCGCGTTCTTGAAGCGGGCTTGCAGGCGCCGCGACTGGAAAGCTTCACAGTTCGACACCGAGCTGATCTCGCGGTACGTGTCCTGCGCCGGAATCCACACTTCCAGGTCGTGCGTGCGCGTGGCGCCGAAACCCATGTCGCCCGTGCACAGCAGCATCACGCGGTAGGGCAGGCCCAGCTTCTGCAGCACGGCTTCGGCGTGGGCCGTCATCTCGTCGAGCGCTTCGTAGCTCTTGTCGGGATGCACGATCTGCACCATCTCGACCTTGTCGAACTGGTGCTGGCGGATCATGCCGCGCACGTCGCGCCCGCCGCTGCCGGCTTCCGACCGGAAGCACGGCGTGTGCGCAGTGAGGCGGATGGGCAGTTCGGCCTCGGCCACGACCTCGTCGCGCACGTAGTTGGTCAGCGGCACTTCGCTGGTAGGAATGAGGTAGAGGTCGTCGCCCTCGCCGTCCTGGCCGCCCTTGCGCGTGGCGAACAGGTCTTCGCCGAACTTGGGCAACTGGCCAGTGCCGCGGAGCGTGGCCGCATTCACGATGTAGGGCGTGTAGCACTCGGTGTAGCCGTGCTCCTGCGTCTGCACGTCGAGCATGAACTGCGCCAGGGCCCGGTGCAGCCGGGCCACCGGACCTTTCATGAAGGTGAATCGCGCGCCGGCGAGCTTGGCGCCGGTCTCGAAATCCAGTCCCAGCGGCGTGCCCAGATCGACGTGGTCCCGTACAGGGAAGTCAAAGTCGCGCGGCTGGCCCCAGCTGCGCAGCACCATATTGCCCGACTCGTCGGCGCCCACGGGAACGCTCGCGTGCGGCAGGTTCGGCACGGCCAGCAGCAGGACCTGCAATTCCGCCTGCAGGGCGTCCAGGCGGACGGCGGCGCTCTCGAGATCACCCTTCAGGCTGCCCACTTCGGCCATCACGGCGTCGGTGTTCTCGCCCTTGGCCTTGAGCTGGCCGATGGATTTGCTCAGTGCGTTGCGGCGGGCCTGCAGCTCTTCGGTACGGATCTGCAGTGCCTTGCGTTCGGTCTCGAGCGCGCGGAAAGCATCCACGTCCAGGAAGGGCTGTGGGTTCTTGCGGGTCTGCAGGCCGGCGACGGCCGCATCCAGATCTTTTCTCAGCAGGTTGATGTCGAGCATGGCGGGATTCTAGGTGGGGGCCGGCGCAGGTCGTGCGCCGCTGCCCGGCCGGGCGCTTTCAGGCGAGGGACGAAGGATCGACGTTGGCACCGCAGACAATGAGGCAGACGCGCTCGTCGCCCCGCGGCACGTAGGCACCGGCCTGCAGGGCCGCCAGCGGCAATGCGGCGGCGGGCTCCACGGCCAGGCGAAGCTCGCGCCACAGCCAGTGCTGGGCGGCGCGGATGGCGTCGTCGGCCAGCAGCAGCGACTGCGCCACGTGACGCTGTGCCACCTGCCAGGCGATGTCGCCGATGCGCCGCGCGCCCAGCGAATCGGACGCCACGCCACCCACCGACACGTCGACCGGCCCGCCTGACGCCAGCGCGGCATGCAGTGTGGGTGCGAGCCCCGGTTCGAGCGCGATCACGCGCGAACGCCCGGCGAACCAGCTGGCCACGCCGCCGATCAGCCCACCGCCACCGACGCTCACCAGGACGCTGTCGGGCACGCCGCCCTGCACCTCGATCTCCAGCGCCAGCGTGCCGGCGCCGGCCACCACTTCGGGCTGGTCATACGCGTGAGTGAGCAATGCGCCGGTTTCCTGCTGGCGCGCGAGGCATGCGGCCAGTGCATCGGCGTAGGCGTCGCCTGCCACGACGACGTGCGCGCCCAGCGCGCGCAGGCGCTCCTGCTTGGCCGGCGAACTGACCGAAGGCACGAAGACTTCGCATCGCGTACCCAGCGCACGCGCAGCCACGGCCGTGGCGATGCCGGCGTTGCCTCCGGACGCGACGACGACTCCGGCCGGCGAGAGCGGACCAGCCAGCAACCGATTGAGCATGCCGCGCGCCTTGAAGCTGCCGCCGGCCTGCAGGTGTTCCAGCTTGAGCCAGACCTCCGCACAGTTCACTCCCAGCGAGGCGCCGGGCAGCTTCCAGAGCGGCGTCTCCCGCACCACGCCGTGGCGCGCGATCGCGGCATGCGCCCGGCGGATGGTGGCGGCGTCCGGTACGTGCGGCACAGGGGGCGCAGCGATCGTCATGCGTCCTGCTTGAGGCCCTTGGGCAGCGGGAAGCGCACTGTCTCCTCGATGCCGTCCATCCGGCGTACGGCCAGAGCGCCGAGCGTGCGCAACCGGTCGATGACTTCGCGCACCAGCACTTCGGGCGCCGACGCGCCTGCCGTCAGGCCTACGCGCTGGCGGCCGTCGAACCACTCGGGCTGCAGTTCGGCCGCGCTGTCGACCATGTAGGCGGGCGTGCCCAGGCGTGCGGCCAGTTCGCGCAGGCGATTGCTGTTGGAGCTGGTGGGGCTGCCCACCACGATCACCACGTCGACCTGCGGGGCCATGATCTTCACCGCGTCCTGGCGGTTCTGCGTGGCATAGCAGATGTCCTGCTGCTTGGGTTCACGCACGTGGGGAAAGCGGGCGCGCACGGCGGCCGTGATGCCGGCGGCATCGTCCACCGACAGCGTCGTCTGGGTGACGACGGCGAGCTTGCCGGTCTGCCCCGGCTGCACGCGCGCCACGTCCTCGACGTCTTCCACCAGATGAATGCCGTGGTCGAGCTGGCCCATCGTTCCCTCGACTTCGGGGTGGCCCTTGTGGCCGATCATGATGAACTCGTAGCCCTCTTTCGCGAGCTTGGCCACCTCGACGTGGACCTTGGTCACCAGTGGGCACGTGGCATCGAAGACATGAAAACCACGCTCGGCGGCCTCTCGCTCCACGGCTTTGCTCACGCCGTGCGCCGAGAACACCAGCGTTGCCCCGGGCGGGACTTCGGCCAGGTCTTCGATGAAGATCGCACCCTTGGACTTGAGGTCGTTCACCACGAAGGTGTTGTGCACGATCTCGTGGCGCACATAGATGGGCGCCCCGAACTTGGCCAGTGCGCGCTCGACGATCTCGATGGCCCGGTCCACGCCGGCGCAGAAGCCCCGCGGCTCGGCCAGCACCACCTCGCGGTCCATTGCTCCGGCACCGGTCACGGCTGTCATAGCACCCCGATCAGTTGTACTTCGAACGTCACCGGCTGGCCTGCCAGCGGATGGTTGAAGTCGAACAGCACGGCATCGGCGCTCTCGGCATTGCCCACCTGCTGCACCGCGCCGGCATAGCTGCCCAGTCCGTCGGGCGTGGGGAACTGCACGACGTCGCCCGGCTTGTACTGCTCGTCCGGATCGCCCAGCTCGTTGAGCAGGCGGCGCGCCACCCATTGCTGCATCTCGGGATTTCGCTCACCGAAGGCCTCGCCAGCCGGAATCTGGAAGGTGGCGTGGGCTCCCTCGGCCAGCCCGATCAGGCGTTGCTCGACCGCCGGGCTGAGCTCGCCCGTGCCCAGCGACAGCGTGGCGGGCTTGCCATCGAAGGTGTTGATGATGTCGCCCTGCGGCCCCGCGAGGCGGTAGTGCAAGGTCAGGAACGAGCCGGTCTGGACGGTGGACATGGGGTTTGGAGGCGGCGCGCACGCCCCGGGGAATGGCGCAAATAGACTGGCCTCCATTGTAGAAAACAGGGAGGGCGGACACCGCCATGGCCATCAAAGACCTTCCGGCCGGATTGCGGCCACGCGAAAAACTGCTTGCCCGCGGGCCCGCGGCTCTGGCCGATGCCGAGTTGCTGGCCCTGCTACTGCGTACCGGCGTGGCGGGCAAGGGCGTGCTGCAACTGGCACAGGAGCTACTGGATACCTTCGGCGGCGTGGCCGGCCTGCTGCACGCGAGCCTGGACGAACTCAAGCGCGTCAAGGGGCTGGGCGGAACGGCCAAACGGGCCGAGCTGGCGGCCGTGCTCGAAGTCACCCGGCGCGCGCTGGCCCAGCAATTGCGCGAGCGCGAGGTCCTCTCCTCGCCGCAGCAGGTGCGCCACTATCTGCAACTGCACCTCGCCGCCTTGCCGCACGAGGTCTTCGCCGTGCTGTTCCTCGACGCGCAGAACAAGCTGTTGGCAATGGAAGAACTGTTCCGGGGCACCCTCACGCAGACCAGCGTCTATCCGCGCGAAGTGGTGCTGCGCGCGCTCCACCATCGCGCCGCGTCGGTCGTGCTGGCGCACAACCACCCCAGCGGCACGGTGCAGCCCAGCCGCAGCGACGAAGTACTCACCCGCACGCTGCAGGCTGCGCTGGCGCTGGTGGACGTGCGGGTACTCGACCACGTGATCGTGGCGGCTGGCCAGGGGCTGTCGATGGCCGAACAGGGCCTGATCTGAAGGCGTTCCTGTAACAGCGGCAGACGCGGCGCCCGCCTACACCGGCCTACGCGCCGCACGCACCCGGCGCGCGGCGGCGCCGGGCCACCATGGCGTCCTGCATCCCACTGATCAAGGAAACACCATGGCAAACGATACCCACGACACGCTCTGGAAGCTCATCAAGGACATCCGCTTCGGCATGTTCACGCACCGCCACACCGATGGCCGCCTGCACAGCCATCCGCTCACCACGCAGAACAAGGCAGTGGACGATGACGGCATCCTGTACTTCTTCGTTTCACGCAGCAGCGAGCTCGCCCAGCGGCTGCGCTCGGACGGGGTCGTCAACATCGCCTATGCAGACCCGGGCGCCGACAGTTACGTCTCGATCACAGGCACGGCGCGTGACAGCGAGGATCACGCCAAGATCTCCGAGCTGTGGAACAAGGCGGCCGAAGCCTGGTTCCCTGGCGGCCCCACCGACCCCGACCTGCAGCTGGTTGAGGTGACGATCGAAGAAGCCGAGTACTGGAACGTCACCGACAGCAAGATGACCCAGCTGTTCAAGATGGCCAAGGCCGTCGTCACCGGCCAACCGCCCAAGGATCTGGGCGAGCACCGCGAAGTCAAGCTGCGCGCCTGACCCGCGTGGCCGTCATTCGGACGGTGGCAAGGCGTCGGCCGCGACGGCTGATGCGCTGCGCGCGTTGGCGGCACGTATGTTGTGCAGCCACTCGCGCCAGATGGCGACCAGGAGCGCCATCAGCACCGGCCCGACGAACAGGCCCACGAATCCCATTGTCTTGACGCCCCCGACCAGGCCGAAGAAGGTAGGCAGGAACGGCAGCTTGACCGGCCCGCCAACGAGGCGTGGCCGCAATGTCTTGTCGACGATGAACAGCTCGACCGATCCCCACACGAACAGCGCGATCCCTGCCACAGCGTGGCCCGAACCCACGAGATAAAGCGACACCAGTGTGAATGCCATTGGCGCACCGCCCGGAATCAGCGCCATGAAGCCGGTGATCACGCCCAACAGCACTGGGGACGGCACCCCCGCCACCCAATAGGCCACCCCGAGCACCACACCTTCACCCAGTGCGATGAGGCCCATGCCCGTCACGGTGGCGCTCACGGTGGCCGGCACCACACGCGAGAACCGCTGCCAACGCAGCGGCAGGACGCGCTCGCCTACTACATCGAGCTGGCCCATCATGCGATCGCCGTCCTTGTAGATGAAGAACAGGGTGATCAGCATGAACAGGATGGTCAGCGCCAGATTCACGAAATGGCCGGTCGCTGTCAGCACCAGGCGATAGATGTTGCCGATGTTCTGGCCGCTGAGCAGCTGGATCCACTCGCCCAGAGCGCCCGGCTCACCCAGATGCTCACGCCAGTAAAGCGCCAGACGCTCGCCCACCAGGGGCAGCGATTCGATCCACTGCGGCACGCGCGCGCCGCGGCGGTTGGCCTCCAGCAGCCAGTTGACACCCGCGTTCGCCTCCTGCAGCGCGTAGTGCAGCGCGAGCGACAGCGGCACCACCAGCACGCCGGTCACCACGACCAGCGCGATGCTCGCCGCCCAGCTGGTACGGCCTGCGCAAGCAGTCACCAGGCGCCGATACAGCGGCCAGCTCGCGAAGCCGATGATCAGCGCGGCCAGGATGGGGACGACGAAGCCGCGGAAGAAATAGACGCCGGCAGCCAGCAGTAGAAGCAGCAGGCCCCGTGCAATCAGCGGCGCATGGAGAACGGAAGGCATTCGGGAATTCTGTCAGACCCTCCGCGGGGGCCTCCTCCGAATCACCTTGCGGTTCGCTCTACTTGGCGGCGACGGCCGGCAGCGTCGGCGGCACGGGTTGACCTTCGGTTTCGACCGAGCGGTCGAAGACCAGGGTCTTGCCGAATTCGAGCTGGACCCACGTGGGATAGGTGTACGCCGTTCCCTTGTTGTGGTCGATGATGGCGCCGATGCCGCCGCCGAAAATGATGTTGCCCGCAAGCCCGGCGTTGCCGCGGGAGATCGCGCGTGCCGCCGCATCCGGCGAATCTGGCGATTTACAGACGATGTCCAGATCCTTGCCGGATCGGCGGACCTGCGAGGTCTCGCCCGATTTGACGGATGTCGAGCCATAGTCATTGGTCAACACGCAGTCGGCGCCGGCAATGACAGCACCGTTGCTGGCCTTGGTCTCGATCTTCATGCCCTGCGTCGTGTCGTTCATGACGGACGCGCAACCCACCGTCGCCAGACAGACACCCAGCGACATCATCGAACGGTACATGCTCTTCCTCCGGAATTATTCGGTAACTTTTAGATATAAAAGTTTACACCTCGTGGGCACTGCCGCATCGGGCCCGGCATCGACGTTTTCCCTGACAGCTGATGTGTTCGATCGGCGTGGAGTACCCTCGCGTGCCCTGCCCTGAACAACCATGAAAGCCCGATCGCTTCAAGACCTCGGTGCCATCTCGAAGGCCTTGGCCGAAACACGCCGCCAGGCCGAACGCCAGGCGGCCGAGCGACGCGAGATCGAGCGCCGCCGCGAGGCCGAGGCCGACCTGTTCACGCGCGCGGCCGGCGCCGTGAAGCCCCTGCCTGCACGCGGCCGCGTTCTGCACGCGCCCGACCTGCCCCCGCCGATTCCCGTGCAGCAGCAACTCGACGACCAGCGCGTGATGCGGGAGTCGCTCTCCGATGAATTCGACACCAGCACCCTGCTGGACACGGACGACGCGCTGAGCTTCCGCCGCCCCGGCGTGGGCATCGACGTGACACGCCGGCTGCGCCGCGGCGACTGGCGCATCCAGCGGGAAATCGACCTGCACGGCCTGCGCACCGACGAGGCGCGCGACGCACTGGGCGGATTCGTGCGCGAGGCCCATCGCCTCGGCCTGCGGTGCGTGCGCGTGGTGCACGGCAAGGGGCTGGGCTCGCCCGGCAAGTCGCCGGTGCTCAAGGGGCGCGTGCAGGGCTGGCTGATCCAGAAGAACGAAGTGATGGCCTTCGTGCAGGCGCGTCCGGCCGAAGGCGGCGCGGGCGCGCTGGTGGTGCTGCTGCGGCCCAGTCCGGCGCCGGTCGCCGGACGTCACTGACGCCGCGCTACAGGCCCTCAGCCGCCCTGGTTGCGCATCCAGTCGGCCGTCTGGAAGAAGCTGTTGTTCAGCCGCGTGCGCAGGCCCTCTGGCACGCCGGTCTCGCCCATCGCCTGGTCCATGCAGGCCAGCCACTGGTCGCGCTCCTTGATGCCGACCTTGAACGGCATGTGGCGCATGCGCAGGCGCGGATGCCCGAAGCGCTCGGTGTAGTGGTTCGGCCCGCCCAGCCAGCCGCACAGGAACCAGAAGAGTCGCTGGCGCGCGTTGTCGAGCGTGCTGCCATGGCTGGCACGCAGGTCGGCGTAGGCCGGCTCCAGGTCCATCAGGTCGTAGAAACGCTCGACCAGCGCCTGCACCCTCCCCTCGCCGCCGATCCATTCGAATGGCGTGTCGAAGGGCGGCTTCTCCTCGATCTGCATGCTCATCGCCGGACTCCCCTCGAGGGACAGATCCGAGCGCTGAGCGCAAAGCGCTCACACCTCGGCCTCAGGGGGCAGACAGCTACACGCAGTGAGCGAACGTGGGGGCTCATGTGTTTGCGCGCCGCAAGGTCTCGACCACCGGGCGACGCAGCACATCGCGCAGGCCCCACCAGCCGGCCAGCAGCGCCAGCACCGCGCCGCACAGGGCGCCGATGAGCGGCACGGTGGGCGAGGCTGTCCACGTGAAGTCGAACGCGAAGCGCGCCAGTGCCCAGCCCACGGCCACGGCGATCAGGCTGGCGAGGAAGCCGGCCAGCAGGCCGACGCCCGCGAGTTCGGCGCGCTGCACTTGGCGCAGCAGCGCGGCGCTGGCGCCGACGGCACGCATGATGGCGAATTCCCGCGCGCGTTCCTCGCGCGTGGCCGTGACGGCGGCGAACAGCACCACCAGACCGGCCGCGAGCGTGAAGCCGAACAGGAATTCCACCGCCCGGATCACCTGGTCGAGCACCTTCTGCACCTGCACCAGCGCCGCCGTCAGGTCGACGTTCGTCACATTGGGGAAAGCGCGCACCAGCGCGTTGTCGAAGCCGCGCACCTCGGGCGCGTGGTAGGCGGCCATGTAGGTGACGGGCAGCTCGGGCATCGCCGATACCGGGAACATAACGAAGAAGTTGGCGCGCATCGATTGCCAGTCGACCTTGCGAATCGAGGTGATGGTGGATTCGTGCGGAATGCCACCGATGTCGAACACGATGGTGTCGCCCAGCTTGAGGCCCAGGCGCTCGGCGATGCCCTCCTCGATGCTCGCGCCCTTCGCCTCCTCGGGGGTCCAGCGTCCTGCGACGATCTCGTTGTGATCGGGCGCCTGCGCCGCATGCGAGAGATTGAACTCGCGCTCCACCTGCCGCTGTGCGCGATCGTCGGTGTAGTCATCGGGCGACACGGCGCGGCCGTTCACCGAGACGAGGCGGCCGCGGATCATCGGGAACCAGTCGTAGTTCGACACGCCCGCCGCGCGCAGCTGGGCCTGGAAGGCGTCGGCCTGGTCCGGCATGATGTTGATGACGAAGCGGTTGGATGCGTCGGGCGGCGTGGCCTGGCGCCAGCTGTTGATGAGGTCGGTGCGCAGTAGCACCAGCAGCACCAGCGCCAGCAGGCCCACGGCGAGCGCGCTCACCTGCACCACCGCATAGGCGGGTCGCGCCGAGATCTGGCGCGTCGCCAGCACCAGCCAGCGCGGCGCGGTGGTTTCGTTCACGCTCTTGCGCAATGCTTTCACCGCCAGCCACGACAGGCCCGCGAACACCAGCACGGCGGCCGCGAATCCACCCACGGCGATCAGGCCCAGCAGCAGGTCGCTGCTGGCGGCCAGAAGCAATGCGGCGAAGCCGGCCACGCCCAATCCGAGCACGGCCAGCGACGCAGGCTTGAGCGCGCCCACATCGCGACGGATCACACGCAGCGGCGGCACCTGCGCCAGTTGCAGCACAGGCGGCAGGCCGAATGCGAACAGCAGTGTGAGACCCATGCCCACGCCCAGCGCGACGGGCCACAGGCTGGCGGCAGGCAGGCTGGTCTCGACCAGGCCCGCCAGCAGCGCGACGAAAACGTGGTGGACAGCAAAACCGATGACTACGCCCAGCACACTGGCGAACACGCCCACCAGCGCGAACTCGAACGCATAGCTGCGCGCGATGGTGCCTTGCGACACCCCCAGCACGCGCAGCATCGCGCAGTCGTCGAGGTGATTGGCGGCGAAACCGCGCGCCGCCAGCGCCACGGCCACGGCCGACAGCAGAGCCGCCAGCAGCGCCACCAGGCTCAGGAACTGCTCGGCACGGTCGAGCGTGCGGCGCATCTGCGGGCTGCCACTCTCCAGCGACTCCACGCGCACGCCCCGCATGCCGGGCTGGTGCACCGCCGTTTCGGCCCACTCGGCGAAGGCACGCGTGGCGCGCTCGTCGCCCGCCACGGCGAAGCGCCAGTTGATGCGGCTGGCCGGCTGCACCAACTGCGTGGCCGCCAGACCCGCCTCGTGGATCATCACGCGCGGCGAGAAGTTCATGAAGCCCGCGCCGCGGTCGGGCTCGGTGACGATGATGCGGGCGATGGTGAAGCTGGCATCGCCCAGCAGCAGCGGATCGCCCACATTCAGCTCGAGTGCTTCGAGCAGCGAACCGTCGACCCAGGCCTGACCCGGGCCCGGCACCTCCCGCGTGGATTGCGCCGGCTGGCCGGGTTGGCTGGTCGTGGTGAGGTTGCCGCGCAGCGGATACCCGTCGGGCACGGCCTTGAGCGCCACCAGGCGGCTGGCGCCGCCCTTGTCATCGGGCGCGCGCCCCATGGTCGGGAAGGTGAGCGTGGTGGCCGATTGCAGGCCGAGCGCCCTGGCGCGTTCTGCGAATACCGCCTCGGGCGCGTGATCGCTGGCCACCACGACGTCGCCGCCCAGCAGCTGGCGGGCATCGCGTGCCAGGCCAGCGTTGAGGCGGTCGGCAAAGAAGCCGACGGCGGTGAGCGCCGCCACGGCCAGCGTGACGGCGACGATCAGAAGGCGCAGCTCGCCCGCGCGCAGGTCGCGCCAGAGCGTGCGCCAGCCCAGGCGCAGGAAATCATTCATGGGCGGGACGATACCCCAGCGCCCGCCACCGCGCACGGACGGCCCGGGCGGCCTGGGGTTATGGGACGGCAGGCGCGCCGGTGTAACGCACGGCCCGGGGCGGACGGCACAGACCCCAGAGCGTGAGCCCGGCGCCCGCAGCCAGGTCGATGGCCAGCGACGTGGGCGCCGAGACGGTGGCCAGCAACGGGATGTCGAGCCGGGCGCACTTGCGCACCAGTTCGTAACTGGCGCGGCTGGACATGACGACGAAGCCCGGCTCGCCCAGGCGCTGCTGCGCGGCCAGCCGGCCGATCAGCTTGTCGAGCGCGTTGTGGCGGCCGACGTCCTCGCACAGATCGGTCAGGCGCCCGTCGGGCGTGGCCCAGCCGGCGGCGTGGATGGCGCCCGAGGCGGCGTTGAGCACCTGCAGCGCCGGCATGGCGTCGATGGCGCGCAGCACCGTGTCGGCCGCCAGCTGAGTGGCCCACGGGCGCGGCGTCACCTGCTCGGGCACGATGTCCAGCGCCTGCAGGCTGTCGATGCCGCAGACACCGCAGCCGGTGCGGCCGGCGAGCGCGCGGCGCTTTTCCTTGAGCCGGACGAAGCAGCGCGAGGCGATGTCCAGATGCACCTCGCAGGCCGTGGGCATGCCGGCACGCGCCGCCTCTTCCCCCGGGGCACGCAACTCGATGCCATGGCAGTCGGCGGGGGAATCGATCAATCCTTCGGAGAGCGCGAAGCCCAGTGCGAAGGCCTGCAACTCGGTGGGCGTGGCCATCATCACGGCATGGGAAAGGCCGTTGAACACCAGAGCCACGGGCACCTCGGCCGCCACATCGTCGTCCTGCCAGGCCGGCGCGCGGCCGCCAGCCACCGGATGGCGCAGCACGGGTCGGCGCACCAGCGGCGCGGGCAGCGGCTGTCCGGAATCGTCGGCGTGGTCGGCATCGTTCATGGCGCCGGATTCTGCCTGCGCCGTTTCGTGCGCCGCGCGCCCCGCCGGCGTGAGCTGCACGATCCAGCGCGCGCCGTCATGCGCCACTTCCACCCAGCCCGGCCCTTGGTGGCTGCCGATGCGGGCATCGCCCATGAGCGAGAGTTCGCGCAGCACGGCGCTGGCTTCCAGCCGCAACTGCTTTCCCAGGCGTGGCAGCGATACCGGCGCGCCCGGCGCCTGCTCGGCCAGCGCCGCCAGCAGTCCGGCGGCGAGCGAGCCCGCCTCGGGCGCGGCTCGTGTCGTCAAGCGCTGACGCGGCCGTGGGCCGCGGCCTCGATCGCCGCGCGGGCTTCGGGCCCTGCCTGCGCATCGGTGCGGGCCACGCTGGGCACCAGCACCACCGGGATGGACTTGGAGGTGGGGGTGCCCGCCGTGATGGCCGTGGATTCGAGCGGCACGAGGGGATTGGTCTCGGGGTAGTAGGCGGCGATGCAGCCACGCGGGATGTCGTACTTCACCAGCCTGAAGCCATCGGCGCGGCGCTCCTGGCCGTCGTCCCACACGGTCTGGATGTCGACCCAGTCGCCGTCCTTGAGGCCGAGGTGGCGCAAGTCGTCCTCGCCGATGAACACCACGCGGCGCTGGCCGTAGACGCCGCGGTAGCGGTCGTCCATGCCGTAGATGGTGGTGTTGTACTGGTCGTGCGAGCGCGTGGTGAACAGGTTGAACACCACCGTGTCGCGCATCTTCCCGCGCGCGCGGTGCACCGGGGTATCCGTGGGAATCGCATGCGTGTAGAAGACGGCTTTCTGCGACGGGGTGGTCCAGATGCGTTCGCTGGCCGTGTTGCGCAGGCGGAAGCCGCCGGGCACGGCCACGCGGGCGTTGAAATCCTTGAAGTCGACGAACACCTGCTCGATCAGGTCGCGAATGCGGTCGTAGTCCTCGATCAGGTCCAGCCACGGGACATCGCTGCGGTGGCCGATGGTGGCCTGCGCCAGGCGCGCGACGATGGCGGGCTCGGACAGCAGATGCTCCGATGCCGGCGGGTTGATGCCCTTGGAGATGTGCACCATGCCCATGGAATCTTCCACCGTCACGCCCTGCGCGCCCCCGGCCTGCATGTCGATCTCGGTGCGGCCCAGGCACGGCATGATGAGCGCGGCCTTGCCGTGCACCACGTGGCTGCGGTTGAGCTTGGTGGTGACGTGCACCGTCAGGTCGCAATTGCGCAGCGCCTTCCAGGTCTCGAAGGTATCGGGCGTGGCGGCGGCGAAGTTGCCGCCCAGCGCGAAGAAGACCTTGCCCTTGCCCTCACGCATGGCGGCGATGGCCTCCACCACGTCGTAGCCGTGTTCGCGCGGCGCCTTGAAACCGAACACCGATTCGAGCTTGTCGAGCAGCGATGCCGGCGGCTTTTCCCAGATGCCCATGGTGCGGTCGCCCTGCACGTTGCTGTGGCCGCGCACCGGGCACGGGCCGGCGCCCTCGCGGCCGATATTGCCGCGCAGCATGAGCAGGTTGACGATCATCTGGATCGTGGCCACCGAGTACTGGTGCTGGGTGATGCCCATGCCCCAGCAGGCGATCACACTCCTGGCGTTGCGATAGATCTCCGCGGCTTCGCGGATCTGCGCTTCGGACAGGCCCGATTCCCGGACGAGGTCGGCCCAGCTCTCGGCACGCAAGTCGTCCAGCAGCGCGTCGATGCCGGTGGTGTGTTCTGCGATGAACGCATGGTCGAGCACGCCGCCCTCGCGGTCCTCGACCTCGACCAGGTGCTTCATCATGCCCTTGACGGCCGCGAGGTCGCCGCCCACCTGCAGCTGGTAGTAGCTGGTGCTGATGGGCGTGGAGCCCAGCGTGGCCATCTCCATCTTGTTCTGCGGATCCTGGAAGCGCTCCAGCCCGCGCTCGCGCAGCGGATTGAAGCTGACGATGCGCGCGCCGCGCTTGTTGGCCTCGCGCAGCTCACCCAGCATGCGCGGGTGGTTGGTGCCCGGGTTCTGGCCGAAGATGAAGATCGCGTCGGCGCATTCGAAGTCATGCAGCGACACCGTGCCCTTGCCCACGCCGATCTGCGGGCGCATGCCGCTGCCGCTGGGCTCGTGGCACATGTTCGAGCAGTCGGGGAAATTGTTGGTGCCGTACTGGCGGATGAACAGCTGGTAGAGGAAGGCGGCCTCGTTGCTGGTGCGGCCCGAGGTGTAGAAGATGGCCTGGTTCGGGTCGGACAGCGCGTTCAGGTGCTGCGCCACGATGGCGAAGGCGTCATCCCATTCGATCGGCACGTAGTGATCGGTGGTGGCGTCATACACCATGGGGTGCGTCAGGCGGCCCTGGTCTTCGAGCCAGAAATCGCTCTGCTGCATCAGCTCGCTCACGCTGTACTGCGCGAACAGCTCGGGCCCGGCGCGGCGCGCGGTGGCCTCGGCCGCAACGGCCTTGGCGCCGTTCTCGCAGAACTCGAAGGTGGAGGCGTGATTGCGGTCGGGCCAGGCGCAACCGGGGCAATCGAAACCATCGGGCTGGTTGGCCGACAGCAGCGTCTTGGCGCCCTTGAGCGGGATGTCCTGGGCTTTCAGGGCACGGCCGACCGAGCGCAGCGCGCCCCAGCCACCGGCCGGGCCTTTGTAGAACTCGATCTTCTGTTCGCGGGGGTCGTTGTCGTGGCTCATCACCGTGCTCCTTCACAAGGTTTGAAGCCGGGAAGGCTTGCGCGTTCCCGGCTTTGCGCAACGCGGTGTCACCGCGTTGCCATTTCGGTCTGATCCGTGGCGGGGATCAGCCGAAGAACTTCGCCGCGCTGGCCAGCGTCTTCCAGATGCCCCACGCCAGCGGGATGCCGACCGCGATCCAGGCGAACGCCACGGTGGCGGAGCTGGTACGGTCTGCGCGGCCGCTGCCCGCGCCCACTTCGGAAGCGGCGGCCTTGTCGTGGGCCAGGCGCTTTTCCTCGGCCAGCTCGGCGTCCGTCATGAAATGCTTGTCGGCCACGGGGCGGATCAGCAGGTTGGCGATGAGGCCGATGACCAGCATGCCCACCAGGATGTACATGGTCTGGTTGTAGACCTGCTCACGCGGCAGGCCCAGGCCCAGCTGGTACTCGCGCATGTAGTTCACCACCACCGGACCCAGGATGCCCGCCGTGGCCCAGGCGGTGAGCAGGCGGCCATGGATGGCGCCCACCATCTGCGTGCCGAACAGGTCGGCCAGGTAGGCCGGCACGGTGGCGAAGCCGCCACCGTACATCGACAGGATGATGCAGAAGGCCCCCACGAACAGCAGCTTGTTGCCGGCGGCGGCCGACGATGGAATGCTGGCGTAGAGCAGACCGCCCAGCACGAAGAAGATCGTGTAGGTCATCTTGCGGCCGAACTTGTCGGACGCGCTGGCCCAGACGAAACGGCCGCCGATGTTGAAGAGCGACAGCAGCGCGGTGAAGCCGCCGGCCACGGCCGCGATGGCCGCCAGTTGCGTCTTGTCGAGCTCGCCGAACTTCTGCTGGATGCCGATGAGGCCGCCGCCGAACACTTCCTGCAGCATGGGCGAGGCCATGCCGATCACGCCGATGCCGGCCGAGACGTTCATGCACAGCACGATCCAGACCAGCCAGAACTGGGGAATGCCCCAGACTTTCTTCACGTGCACGTGGCGCTGCGTGATCATGGTGTTGGCCACCTGGGCGGGCGGCGGCGTCCAGCCTTCGGGCTTCCAGCCCGAGGGCGGCACGCGGTAGCCCAGGGCTCCGGCCATCATGAAGACGAAGTAGACCAGCGCCATGACGACGAAGGTCTGCATCACGCCCACGTCGGTGGGGGTGCCGAAGTACTTCATCAGCTCGACCGCCAGCGGCGAGCCGATCATCGCGCCGCCGCCGAAACCCATGATGGCCATGCCGGTGGCCATGCCCCGGCGGTCGGGGAACCACTTGATCAGCGTGGACACGGGCGAGATGTAGCCCAGGCCCAGGCCGATGCCGCCGATCACGCCCGAGCCGATGATCATCAGCCAGAACTGGTGCAGGTGGATGCCCAGCGCCGAGATCATCATGCCGCCGCACCAGCACACGGCCGACACCACGCCGGCCTTGCGCGGGCCGGCGCGTTCGAGCCAGCCGCCCCAGATCGCCGCCGAGCAGCCCAGGAACACGAAGAACAGCGTGTACATCCAGCCCAGGGTGGAAACCCGCCAGTCGCAGCCGGTGGCGAACAGCTCGGCGAAGAAACTCATGTCGCGCGAGCAGGCCGCAGCGCCCGTGCCCGCCGTCTGCAGCATCTTGGAGAGCGGCAGCCAGAACACCGAGAAGCCATAGGCCATGCCGATGCACAGGTGGATGGCCAGCGCGGCGGGCGGAACAAGCCACCGGTTGAAGCCGGGTCCGGCGATGATGCGTTCCTTGTCCAGGAAGCCTGCTTGTGTGGCGGCCATGCCGTCTCCTCGAAGCTGTTGTGTGTTTTGGATCAACGACCGCACGCCCCCTTTGGCGCGGGTGCGGCAGTGTCTTCGCGCCGTTTGAGGTGCGTCAAATCACATCAAGACATGCACTCATTCAGGAAACGAATCACGGCGGCAAAAAGAGCGTGGTTTCGCGGCACACGGTCGATGTGCAGCGCAGCAAGTGCGGGGCAAAACGTATGGCGGGCAGACGCCCCGCCAGGATTTCAGGCCGTCAGCCGGCCGCTGTGCGCGGCCGCGTAGGCTTGCCAGGCGGACGTCTGCAGCAGGGTGAGCGCGGCCTCGAGTGCCCGCGAGGCGCGCACGCCGGCGGGCGCCATGAAGCCGATGGGCGTGGTGACGTGCGGCGATTGCAACGGGCGGGCCAGCAGGCCCGGATCGTTGCGCAGCGTGGCCACCATCGCACCGGGCAGCACGCCGCTCACCTGACCGGGGCCGATGGCCTGCACGAGGGTGAGCACCGAGTTGGTCTCGATGGCCGGCTGGACGGGTCGCCCGGCGTCCACGAACGCCTGGTCGATGATGGCGCGGTTGTGCATGTCGGGCGTGAGCAGGCACAGCGGCTCGCGCGCGGCCTGCGCCCAATCGACGGGCTCGCCGATCCTGAAGCCGGCCGCATCGCCCCGACGGCGCACGAAGAAGTAATGCTCGTCGTACTGCGGCCAGGCCGTCAGCCGCACACCCGGCAGGCTCATGCGCTCGGTATAGCCCAGCGCGAGATCGAGCGCCAGCTGCTCCAGGCCGGTTTCGAGCTCGTGGGAGCTCATCGACAGCACCACTGGCACGATGCCGGGATGGCTCGCGCGCAGCAGCGCCGCGAAGCCCGAGAGGATGGGCATGGCCGTGGGCACGGCCGCCAGGCGCAGCTGGCCCTGGGGCCGGTCCAGTGTGCTGGCCAGTTCCTGCTCGAGCAGCTTGTGCTCGTGCAGCATGCGGCGCGCTGCCGCCAGCACGGTCTCGCCTTCGGCCGTCAGGCCCACGTAGGTGCGCCCACGGCGCACGATGACGGCGCCGAACTCATCCTCCAGCGCACGCAGCGCGTTGGAGAGAGCCGGCTGTGTGATGTGGCAGGCCTGCGCCGCGCGGCCGAAGTGGCGGTGCTCTTCGAGCGCCACCAGGTAGCGCATGGAGGCCAGCAGGTTCATGCCCTCAGGTGTCCTGGCTCACCGTGATGGTCGGGAATTTCGACGAAAAATCGCGCGTGCGCGCGGCCACCCCGACCGCCACCTTGAGCGCCAGCGCGCGGTAGAGCGCGGCCACCTCGCCGGCCGGCTCGGCCACCACCGTGGGACGCCCGCCATCGGCCTGCTCGCGGATCGCGAGCGCCAGCGGCAGCGCGCCCAGATAGTCGACGCCATGCTGCGCCGCCAGGCGCTGGCCGCCGCCTTCGCCGAAGATGTGCTCGGCATGGCCGCAGTTCGTGCAGACGTGCACCGCCATGTTTTCCACTACGCCCAGGATGGGCACGCCCACCTTGCCGAACATGCTGACGGCCTTGCGGGCATCCAGCAGCGCAATGTCCTGCGGCGTGGTGACGATCACCGCGCCGGTCAGCGGCACGCGCTGGCTCAGCGTGAGCTGGATGTCGCCCGTGCCGGGGGGCATGTCGACGACGAGGTAGTCCAGGTCGTTCCAGTTCGTCTGGCGCAGCAGTTGGTCGAGCGCCTGCGTGGCCATGGGCCCGCGCCAGATCATGGCCTGGTCGGGCTCGATCAGGAAGCCGATCGACATCACCTGCACGCCGTGCGCGAGCTTGGGCTCCATGGTCTTGCCGTCGGAACTCTCGGGCTTGCCTTCCACGCCCATCATCATGGGCTGGCTGGGACCGTAGATGTCGGCATCGAGCAGACCCACGCGCGCGCCCTCGGCGGCCAGCGCCAGCGCGAGGTTGGCCGACGTAGTGCTCTTGCCGACGCCGCCCTTGCCCGAAGCGACGGCGATGATGTTCTTGACCCCGGGCAGCAACTGCACGCCGCGCTGCACGGCATGGGCTTCGATCCGGTCGGCGAAGCGCACCTGGACGTCCGACACGCCGGCCACCGTGCGCGCGGCAGCCAGCAGCCGCTCCCGCAGCTGCGCGCGCGAGCCGAGCGACGGGTAGTTCAGTTCGAGGTCGAACGAGGCGACGCCGGCATCGAGCGCGAGGTTGCGCAGGGCGCGGGGACCTGTGAAATCGCGGCCGGTGAGCGGGTCGGTGACGGCCTGCAGGGCCTGCAGGAGGGCGGTGGTGTCGGCCATGTCTCGCAAGGGAATTGAGCCCGGCAGTTTAGCGGCCGGCCCATGACCGCGCCGCCGGCAGGCCCGGACGCCGAGGCCACGGGGCGTCCGCCGGGGGCGGCACATAAAATGGCCGGTTCCCCGTCCGAGAACCACCGATGTCCAGCAGCCCCCGCCAGCTCTTCGTCACGACCGCCCTGCCGTACGCCAACGGCAAGTTCCATATCGGCCACATCATGGAATACATCCAGGCCGACATCTGGGTGCGGCACCAGCGCATGGGCGGCCATACGGTGCACTTCGTGGGCGCGGACGACGCGCACGGCGCGCCGATCATGATCGCCGCCGAGAAGGCCGGCAAGACGCCGCAGCAGTTCGTGGCCGACATCGCGGCCGGCCGCAAGGAATACCTCGACGGTTTCCACATCCGCTTCGACAACTGGCATTCCACCGACAGCCCCGAGAACACCGAGCTCGCGCAGCAGATCTACCGCGACCTCAAGGGCAATGGCCTGATTTCCAGCAAGACGATCGAGCAGTTCTTCGACCCCGCGAAGAACATGTTCCTGCCCGACCGCTTCATCAAGGGCGAATGTCCCAACTGCCACGCCAAGGACCAGTACGGCGACAACTGCGAGGTCTGCAGCAAGGTCTACAGCCCCACCGACCTGATCAACCCTTACTCGGCGCTCTCGGGCGCGACGCCCGAACTGCGCACGTCGGAACATTTCTTCTTCAAGCTCTCCGATCCGCGCTGCATGGAGTTCCTGCGCCAGTGGACGGCCAGCGGCGCCGTGCAGACCGAGGTGCTCAACAAGATCAGCGAGTGGCTCACGCCCGACGAGGCCGGCAAGACCGCCCTGGGCGACTGGGACATCAGCCGCGACGCGCCCTACTTCGGCATCGAGATCCCGGATGCGCCGGGCAAGTACTTCTATGTCTGGCTCGATGCGCCGGTGGGGTACCTCGCCTCGCTCAAGAACTACCTGGGCAAGATCGGCGTCGACTACGACGCCTTCATCAAGAACCCGGCAGTCGAGCAGTATCACTTCATCGGCAAGGACATCATCACCTTCCACACGCTGTTCTGGCCCGCCATGCTGCATTTCAGCGGCCGCAAGGTGCCCAGCAAGATCTTCGTGCACGGTTTCCTCACCGTGAACAACGGCGAGAAGATGAGCAAGAGCCGCGGCACCGGGCTCGATCCGCTCAAGTACCTGTCGCTGGGCATGAACCCCGAGTGGCTGCGCTACTACCTGGCCGCCAAGCTCTCGGGCAGGAACGAGGACATCGACTTCAACGCCGATGACTTCATGGCCCGCGTCAACGCCGACCTGATCGGCAAGTACGTCAACATCGCCAGCCGTGCCGTCAAATTCATCCCCGACGGCGTGCTGGTGGCCGCCGCACCCGAAACCGGTGCCGACGAGCTGATCGCCAGCGTGCGGACGCACTACGAAGCGCGCGACTACGGCCGCGCGCTGCGCGAGATCATGGCCTACGCCGACAAGGTCAACACACGCTTCGACACCGCCGCGCCGTGGAAGCTGGTCAAGGAAGGCCAGGGCGGCGAGGCGGCCATCGTCTGCTCGTCGTGCATCGAGAGCTTCAAGGTCATGACGGCGTGCCTCAAGCCGGTGCTGCCCGCACTGTCTGCCCAGGCCGAGCAGTTCCTGGGCTCGGCGCCGCTCGACTGGTTCAACGCCGCCATACCGATGGGTGCCGGCCACGTGGTCGGCCAGTACCAGCATCTGATGCAACGCGTGGACGCCAAACAGCTCGCCGCACTCTTCGAGCCACCGACCGAAGCCCCGCCCGCCGCGTCTGAAGCCGCCGCTGACGGCGCCCTGCCTGGCGGCGAGGCCCTGGCGCCCACCATCACCATCGACGACTTCGTCAAGATCGACCTGCGTATTGCGAAGATCGTGAACTGCGAGGCGGTCGAAGGCTCGACCAAGCTGCTGCGCCTGACGCTCGACGTCGGCGAAGGTCGCACGCGCAACGTGTTCAGCGGCATCGCCAGCGCCTACAGGCCCGAGCAGCTGGTGGGCAAGCTCACCGTGCTGGTGGCCAACCTGGCACCGCGCAAGATGAAGTTCGGCGTCTCCGAAGGCATGGTGCTGGCCGCCAGCCACGCCGACGAAAAAGTGCATCCGGGCATCCACGTGCTGGAACCGTGGCCGGGGGCACAACCCGGCATGCGCGTGCGCTGAGTACGCCTGCGCCGGCGTTCGCATTCCGGGCGGTCTTACACTTGCCCTTGCGGCGCCGCCGCGCGGCAAGGGGGCCGCACCACACACCATGATTCCCTGGACCCGTGACTGGACGTCCGTCGAACGCACGCGTCAGGCCAATGCGCGCCTGGGCGTGACGCTGGCTTTCGTGGCAGGCGCCGCCAACGCGGGCGGCTTCCTGGCGGTCGGCCAGTACACGTCGCACATGACGGGGGTGGTTTCTTCACTGGCCGACAACATCGTGCTGGGCAATGGCGTGCTCGTGGCCGCTGCGCTGGGCGCGCTGATCGCCTTCATGGCCGGTGCCGCCACCACGGCCTGGATCGTCAACTGGAGCTTGCGGCGGCACCTGCGAAGCGCCTACAGCCTGCCCCTTCTGCTGGAGGCGCTGTCGCTGCTGGTGTTCGGATTGTTCGGCGCGGCGATCTCCGGATTTCCCTACCTGATGGCCCCCCTCACCGTGCTGCTGCTGTGCTTCATCATGGGTCTGCAGAACGCCGTCATCACCAAGATCTCGCATGCCGAGATCCGCACCACCCACGTCACCGGCATCGTGACCGATCTTGGCATCGAGATCGGCAAGATGCTCTATGTGAACCGGGCCCGCGAGCTGTCGCCGGTACGCGCCGATCTGAACCGGCTTCGGCTGCATCTGGCCCTGGTGACGGGCTTTTTCCTGGGCGGGCTGTCAGGAGCGCTCGGCTTCAAGCAGCTGGGCTACGTGACCACCGTGCCGCTGGCCCTGCTGTTGCTGGTGTTGACGCTGCGCCCGCTCTTCGAGGATGCACGGGCCTGGGCCCGCCTCAGGCTGAACGCCTGATCGCCGGGCGTCAGCGGTTCTCGGCACGCAGGTCGGGATCGGTGACCGAGCCCGTGCGCTTGACGCGCAGCGTGGTGCTGTCGAACACCGCCGTGAATACCTTGGAATCGGAAACATTGGGGCCGTCGCGCCAGCGCCAGTCGTACTCGGTCTCATTGCGAAGCGCGTAGGGCGTGACTTTCATCGGCTTGCCCAGGCTGCGCCGCACTTCTTCCATCGTCTGGCCCGGCTGGATGCGCGCGAGGTTTTCGGTATTGAGTACCTGACGCAGCGCCGTCATGCGGCCATCCGGGCCGATGGAGATCATGTAGTTCTCGTGGCCGGCGGGCTGGCGGGTGTATTCGAGGATGCGCACACCGCCCGCGCCGTCCCAGATGTTTTCGGGCTCGCCGAAGCGGGCCCGCACGTCGGCCTCGGTGGAGATACCCTCCTCCAGTTCGGCGATGCGTTGCGCATCGCAACCCAGCAGCGACATCAGGCTGGCCAGCAGTGCCATGGCGGCGGTCCTCCTCAGCATGGTTCCCCGTAAAATCAGTGGCAACGAGGTCCAGTTTATGTCCATCTTCCGCCGCCCCGATTACAAGTCCGACGCCACCCTCTTCATCGAGGAACTCAAGCAGAGCAACCAGGAGCTCGACGCCCAGCAACGCGCCGGCCGCGCCCTGCTGTGGGACAAGGTGGTCGACCGCGACGCCTGGCAGGGCTTCGGCGCCGCGCGAGTGCCGCAGCAGCCCTACGTCTACCAGACCCGCGGCGAGTGATCGCGTGAGCCGTCCGCCGTCCGTCGCGACGGAACTGCCCGCCGGCCCCGGGCACGGCCAGCCCGACGTGGTCGACCACGTCGCGGTGGCCCGGCTGTATGGCGAACCGCTGTTCGCCATGCCGCAGGACCTGTACATCCCGCCCGACGCGCTGGAAGTCTTCCTCGAGGCGTTCGAAGGCCCGCTTGACCTGCTGCTCTACCTGATCCGCAAGCAGAACTTCAACATCCTCGACATCCCGATGGCGGCCGTCACGCGGCAATACCTCACGTATGTCGACGAAGTGCGCAGCCGCAACCTCGAGCTGGCGGCCGAGTACCTGCTGATGGCCGCGATGCTCATCGAGATCAAGTCGCGCATGCTGCTGCCGCCCAAGAAGACGGCCGAGGGCGAAGAGGCCGAGGATCCGCGCGCCGAACTGGTCCGCCGCCTGCTCGAGTACGAGCAGATGAAGATGGCGGCGGCCCGCCTCAACGAGGTGCCGCAGTACGGCCGCGACTTCCTCAAGGCCCAGGTCTACATCGAGCAGTCGCTCAAGCCGCGCTTTCCCGAGGTCGAGCTGGCCGATCTCCGCTCCGCCTGGGCCGATATCCTGCGCCGGGCCAAACTGGTGCAACACCACAAGATCAGCCGCGAGGAACTCTCGGTGCGCGAGCACATGAGCATCGTGCTGCGTACGCTGCAGGGTCGCAAGTTCGTCGAGTTCGAGCATCTGTTCGATGTCAGCCGCGGCACCCCGGTGTTGGTGGTCACTTTCATTGCCTTGCTCGAACTGGCGAAGGAAACACTGATCGAGATCACCCAGGCCGAGGCCTTCGCACCCATCTACGTGCGCCTGGCCTACTCGCCAGCCTGACGCATCCGGCCCGCTTCTGCGACCACCTCGGGGCCGGCTATCAGGCGGATTCTTCGCGGGCGTCGCGGCTCATGAGGGCCGCCACGGCTTCATCCGCCTTCAGTTGCCCGTCGAGCAACGCGACCACTGATTCGCAGATCGGCATCTCGACGCCGGCCTCGCGGGCGCGCTGCGCCACCGTGCGCGCACAGTAGACGCCTTCGGCCACATGTCCCAGCGATGCGACCGCCTGTGCCAGCGTCAGGCCTTGTGCCAGCAGCAGGCCGACCTGCCGGTTGCGGCTGAGACTGCCGGTTGCCGTGAGCACCAGATCGCCCAGCCCCGACAGCCCCGTGAACGTGTCGGCGCGCGCACCCAGCGCCAGCCCGAGGCGAGTCATTTCCGCCAGGCCACGCGTGATGAGGGCCGCACGCGCATTCAGCCCCAGCTGCAGCCCGTCGCACAGCCCTGTGGCAATGGCCAGCACGTTCTTGACCGCGCCACCCACTTCCACACCGACCAGGTCGTCGTTCTCATAAACCCGCAGGGAGCGGCCGTGAAAAGCCGACACCAGCGCTTTGCGCACCGCAGCGTGCGCGCTGGCCGCCACGAGGGCCGTCGGCTGGGCACGGGCGACCTCCTGGGCGAAGCTGGGGCCGCTGAGCACGCCGGCCATCAGCAGCGGCGCCACCTGGGCCTGGACTTCATGGGCCAGCAGGCCAGCGCGTCCGTCGGCCGGCGCTTCGACGCCCTTGCACAGCCAAGCCACCGGTTGCCTGCAATCGGACAGCGCGGCGAGCATGGTGCGCAAGGCCGCCATCGGGGCGGCGACGATCACGAGGTCACTGGCGGCCGCCACCTCGTCGGGCGAGCCGGTGGCCAGAGTCAAGGTGGCCGGAAAGGGCTGACCCGGCAGGTAACGGGGGTTCTCCCGGGCCGACTGCATCGCTGCCCGCTGGGCGGCATCACGTGCCCACAGGGAGACCTCATGCTGGCCGGCCGCGTTGATGGCGAGCGCCGTGCCCCAGGCGCCCGCGCCGAGGACCGCGATCCTCATGCGGCCGGTCGCGTCAGGCAAGGCTTACTGCGTCACCGCCGGAGCGGCTTGCTGCTCGGCCTGCTGTTGTTCGTACATGGCCTGGAAGTTGATCTCGGCCAGATGCACGGGCGGGAATCCGCCGCGCTGGACCACATCGGCCACGTTGCCGCGCAGATACGGGTAGACGATCTGCGGGCAGGCAATGCCCAGGATCGGGCCCATCTGCTCCTGCGGAAGGTTGCGGATCTCGAAGATACCGGCCTGCTTGGCCTCCACCAGGAACACCGTGCGGTCGCCGATCTTGGTCTGCACCGTGGCCGACACGGCCACTTCGTAGATGCCGTCGGTGACGGGCGTGGCTTCCACGCCCAACTGGATATCCACCGTGGGCTGCGCCTGTTCGAGCAGGATGGCCGGGGAGTTCGGCTGTTCCAGCGACAGGTCTTTCAGGTAGACGCGCTGGATCTGGAAAACGGGATCGGTCGGCTCGGCCATGTCGTCAATCTTTCAATCGTCAATGAAAAGCGCCAGAAGGGCGCATCTGGACGCGGCTTGTACGCGGCTTCATGGCGTACGCAAGCCCGCCATTATCTCAGGTGCAACGGCGTGCTCTCGCGGCCCGACCGGTCCACTGATTGGCACTCAGGCCGACGCCAGCAACGGCTGAAGGCCGCCCCGCCCGTCCAGCGCGATCAGGTCGTCGCAGCCGCCCACGTGCGTGTCCCCGATGAAAATCTGGGGCACCGTGCGGCGGCCGGTGCGCTCCATCATCTGCTGGCGCTGTGCCGGATCGGTATCGATGCGGATTTCCTCGATCTGCTCCACGCCGCGTGCCCGCAACAGTTGCTTGGCGCGGGTGCAGTACGGGCAGACTGCGGTGGTGTACATCTTGACCGGAGACATGGCTGGGATTTCCTGGCGAAGTGTGGAACACAGGGAGCGCAGGCAGCGCCGCACGGGCGCCGGCCTCACGCCTTCTCGACAGGAAGATTAGCCTCTTTCCACGCGGCCAGCCCGCCGGCCAGCGCATGGGCCTTCTCGTAGCCGAGTTTCTTGGCGATGCCCAGCGCGCGGTCGGCGCGCGGGCCCTTGGCGCACACCAGAAGCAGCGGCGCCGTCTTGTTCTTGACGGATGCGGGCAGCCTGGCTTCCAGCTCGCCCAGCGGAATGTTGCGGGCACCGGCCACATGGCCGGCCGCGAACTCCTCCACCTCGCAGACGTCGACCACGGTCGCCTTCTCGCGGTTGATCAGTTGCACGGCGGCGGCGGGGGAAAGGCCCGAGCCGCCACGGCGGATGAGCGGCCAGGCGAGCATGGCACCCGAGACGGCAGCCACGAAGATGAGATACCAGTTGTCGACGATGAATTTCACGGGGTTCCTCTGCAAGCGCAACCCGCAATTCTAAAATGCCTGGTTCTCACAGCCCGAATCGCAAGGACTTCCCCGACATGTACAAGCTCGTGCTGATCCGCCACGGCGAATCCACCTGGAATCTTGAAAACCGCTTCACCGGCTGGACCGACGTGGACCTCACCGCCACTGGCGTCGAGCAGGCGAAGAACGCCGGCCGGCTGCTCAAGGCCGAGAGCTACGACTTCGACGTGGCCTATACCAGTGTGCTCAAGCGCGCCACGCGCACCCTGTGGCACTGCCTGGACGAGATGGACCGGACCTGGCTGCCCGTCGTGCACAGCTGGCGGCTGAACGAGCGCCACTACGGCGCGCTGCAGGGTCTCAACAAGGCGGATATGGCCAAGCAGTACGGCGACGCCCAGGTGCTGGTCTGGCGCCGTAGCTATGACACGCCGCCGCCGGCGCTCGAAGCCAGCGACCCGCGCAGCGAGCGCGGCGACCGACGCTATGCCAATCTTTCGGAAGACCAGGTGCCCCTGACGGAGTGCCTGAAAGACACCGTGGCGCGCGTTCTCCCGTTCTGGAACGAATCCATGGCCCCAGCCATCCGCAGCGGCCGCCGCGTGGTCGTGGCCGCACACGGCAATTCGATCCGCGCCCTGGTGAAGTACCTCGATGACGTCTCCGACGAAGACATTGTGGGCCTGAACATTCCCAACGGTATCCCGCTGGTGTACGAACTGGACGCCAGCCTGGCGCCTATCCGCCACTATTACCTCGGCGATGCCCAAGCCGCGGCGAAGGCTGCTGCTGCGGTCGCTGCACAAGGAAAGTCGTAACCGATCCGGGTGCGCCTGTTACGTAAATCACCGGTAAACCACTGGCGGCGGACTGTATTTGCACTGTTCTGGCACGACTTCTGCGGGAACCCCTCCGGTCAGCCGGACACCAAGGTGTATATTTTGAAAGCGTTCGGGCAAAGGATTTCGACGTTATGAGCCAGAAACTGAAAATCGTCGGCTGGATAGCCGCCGGCGCCGTGGCCGGCGCGCTTACCACGGTGTCGCTGCAGACCGTGGCCCGCAGCAGTTCGCTGGCCCCGTTGCCGCTGGAGGAGTTGCAGCAGCTCGCTGCCGTCTACAGCATCGTCAAGTCCGATTACGTGGAACCGGTCGACGAGAAGAAGCTCATCACCGAAGCCATTTCGGGCATGGTGGCCAGCCTCGACCCGCATTCCCAGTATTTCGACAAGAAGTCCTTCAAGGAATTCCGCGAAGGTACCGCCGGCCGTTTCGTCGGCGTGGGCATCGAGATTTCGCAGGAAGACGGCCTGGTGAAGGTCGTCTCTCCCATCGAAGGCTCCCCCGCGTTCCGCGCCGGCCTCAAGTCGGGCGACCTGATCACCAAGATCGACGACACGGCCGTCAAGGGCCTGTCGCTCAACGATGCGGTCAAGCGCATGCGTGGCGAGCCGAGCACGAAGGTGCTGCTGACCATCTGGCGCAAGGACGAAAACCGCACCTTCCCGGTGACGATCACGCGCGAAGAAATCCGCACCCAGTCGGTACGTTCCAAGCTGATCGAACCCGGCTATGGCTGGATCCGCCTGTCCCAGTTCCAGGAGCGCACGGTGGACGATTTCGTGCGCAAGGTGAATGACCTGTATCGCGAAGACCCCAACCTCCGCGGCTTGGTGCTCGACCTGCGCAACGATCCCGGTGGCCTGCTCGACGCGGCCGTGGCCATCTCGGCCGCGTTCCTGCCGGAGAACGTGACCGTGGTCTCTACCAACGGCCAGTTGGCCGAGAGCAAGTCTGTCTACAAGGCGGCGCCCGAGTACTACATGCGTCGAGCTGGCGCCGACCCGCTGCGCACGCTGCCAGCCGCGCTCAAGAACGTACCACTGGTGGTGCTCATCAATGAAGGCTCGGCTTCGGCCAGCGAGATCGTGGCAGGGGCGCTGCAGGACCACAAGCGGGCCACCATCATGGGCAGCCAGAGTTTCGGCAAGGGGTCCGTGCAGACCGTTCGCCCGATGGGCCCCGATACCGGCCTGAAGATCACGACCGCGCGCTACTACACGCCCAGCGGGCAGTCCATTCAGGCGAAGGGCATCGTGCCTGACGTGCTGGTGGATGAAACTGCCGAAGGCAGCCCGTTTGCCGTGTTGCGCATGCGCGAGGCGGACCTCGAACGCCACCTCAACGCGGGCGGCGGCCCGGAGGTGAAGGACCCTGCCCGCGAAAAGGCCCGCGACGAAGCGCGTAAACGTCTGGAAGAAGAGGCGCGCAAGCCGCCCGCCGAGCGCAAGGTGCCCGAATTCGGCAGCGACACCGACTTCCAGTTGGCTCAGGCCATCAACCAGCTCAAGGGCCGTCCCGTGCTGGTCAGCAAGACGCAGATCATCGAGGACAAGTCCGAAAAGAAGGAAAACTGAGCAGGGCGCCTGCCCTGCCCGGCCCCGGGGTGTGAACGACGATCAGCTGCTGCGCTATTCGCGGCACATCCTTCTCGACGAATACGGCATCGAAGGCCAGCAACGCGTGCTCGACGGCCGCGTGCTGGTGGTGGGCGCCGGTGGCCTGGGTTCGCCGGCATGCCTTTATCTGGCGGCCGCTGGCGTGGGGCATGTCACGCTCGCCGATCCGGACGTCGTCGACCTGACCAATCTGCAGCGCCAGGTGGCTCACACCACGGCGCGGGTCGGACTGCCCAAGGCCGAATCGGCGCGCGTGGCCATGCGCGACATCAATCCCGACATTTCGGTTGAAGCCCTCTCCTGGCGACTGGACGACGAGGCACTCGACAGTCTTGTGGCGCGCGCCGACGTGGTGATGGACTGCAGCGACAACTTCATCACCCGCCACGCGGTCAATCGCGCCTGCGTGAAGCACCGCCGGCCGCTCGTTGCCGGTGCTGTGATTCGGCTCGACGCGCAGGTCAGTGTGTTCGATTCGCGGCAGCCGACATCCCCGTGCTACGCCTGCCTGTTTCCGCCCACCGATGCTTATGAGGAAGCGCTCTGCGCGACGCTGGGCGTCCTGGGACCGCTGGTCGGCCTGATCGGGTCCATCCAGGCAGCCGAAGCCCTCAAGCTCTTGTCCGGGGTCGGCACGTCACTGGCAGGGCGCCTGCTCATGGTCGACGGCCGCAGCATGTCGTTCACCGAGATGCGTACGAGTCGCCAGCCTGGCTGCCCGGTGTGTGGGCAGGACTACTCCGACTGAACTCACCGGCTGGCAGAAGCCGCACGCGCGGGCGCCTTGGCCGCCCCCTTCGCAGGCGGTGTATCAGGTGCACGTGATTGCGCCAGCAGGCCAGCGCAATCCGCATCCTGGCCCGGCCCAGTCTCTACCGTGGCAGCCAGAGCCAGCAAGGGGTTGATCGCCCCCAGCGCCAGTGCCAGTCCGGCGCGGCCTGCCAGCGCCGCCTTGTCCGGGAACGCGGAAGGGGCGGCGAATGTGCCATCGATACGCAGCGGCGACCGCAAGCTGAAGATGCTTCGATCCTTGGGCTGGGGCCGGAGCACGAGGCTAAGGCTTTCATCGCGAAGGTTGATGCCGCCCTCACCCGTCACCACGGTGTCTGAGGTGTCAAGAACGAAAGTGCGCACATCGGCCTGCCCATTGCGCACGCCGAAGTCGGCCACCGCGCATCGCAACTGCACGTTGCGGTCTCCCTGGATGAAAAAGCGCACCACTTCACCACCATCCAGCCCCAGGATCTCGAGCAGCAGGTTGGAAAGTTGCCCCCTACCCATGGCCACCTGCAGATCGCCGCTCGAACCGCCGAGCCACTCGGCCACTGACTGGCCCGGTCCGCTGAGATCCATGCGCCCACTCAGCCGGCCTACGCTGCCGTCCATACGCTCGATGGTGGGAAACAATTTGTCCAGCTGCACGCGCCGCGCCTCCAGCCTGGCTTGCACCAGCGCGGGGGCGGGACGTCCATCAATCTGCACCGATCCCTGCAGCGTGCCGCCCGCCACGGAGAGCTCCAGTGGATCGAGTCTCAGCACACTGTCCTGCAAACGCACCCGCACGCTGCCTTTGTCCAGGGGCACGGCCTGGAGATGGCGGACACTGGCGGCAGAGTAAGTGACGTCCGCATTCATTGCGCGCAGGCGTGCGGTATCGAGTTTGGCGGTGGGCAGCACGCGGCCGGCTGGTGGCCGAGGTGCGGCGGAGGGCGCCGCCTCCGCTGACGCTGCTTCCGTGCTTTCCGGCTTGGCGCCGGCAGGGGCCGAGGGTGGCTGTGTACTGGCGGGTATGCTGCGCGTGGAAGATGGCAGGCCGATCAGTGGGCCGAGATCGTCCATGTCGAGCACGCGCGAGCGGATGTTTCCCACCAGCAGGGGCTTCTCGGACACACTTTCGTAACTCAACTCTCCCGACAGATCGGACTGCCCAAGCCGCCCCTGCATCTCCGCCACCTGCCAGCGCTCACCGTTCTTTTGCAACTGGCCCTTCAGCGCATAGGGAGAGGTCTGGGGCAGAGACACCCCGATCAACGGGAACAGGTCGCCCAATGTGGCGCCCCTAAGCTCGACAGCGGCGTTCAGCCCGTCGAAATCGGCAATGCGCGCCACCGTACCCGACGCCGTCAGACGCGTACGCCCGGCACGGGCGTCGATCTCGAGCGGAAACGGCGGGGCGCCAGCCTCGGTGAGTTGCAATACATTCCCTGCACGTCCCTGAGCCGTAAAAGCCTGCTTCGTCCACGTCCCGGTGGCCTTGTACTGGAGTGGCAGCTCACCCGCCGACGGATCAAAGCTGAAGGACAACGTCGCGTCGGCTCCCTGGTGCGCCGCGTAATACTTCACCACACCTTCATCGACCTGGATGACGCCGATACGAGGCACTGAAGAGGTATCTGACGTGTCTTTGCCCATGGCCCAACTGCGACGACCGTCGGCCTCGAGTTGCATGGCCACGCTGGGCTTGTAGAGATGAAGCCTGGGAATGACGATCTGCTTGCGCAGCAACGGCCAGAAAGCGAGATCCAGTTCGATGCGTTCCGCCTCTATCAATTGAGGATCACGCGCCCAATCGGGATTGGCGAAACGAACGCCATGAAGCACGATCGAGGTGGTGCGGCCGGGATGAACCTCCAGTCGTTGCGTGATCTCGAAAGTCCTGCCTGTCTTGTCGCTCACATAGCGGTTGACCGGGCCACGCAGAACATCCCAAGGAAAGAAAACCACCAGCAGAACCAGAAAGACCAGGAAGGTTGCAAGCCCGACCGCCAGGCGTACCCACAGCTTGCGATGACCGGACTGTGGTGCTGCGGCAGACTCCATCGTGCGTTAACCCCTCGGCGACTCAATCAGCATCTGCCATCAGCGCAGGCCAGTCCTGGGTGGCGACCTGAACAACCGCGAGATCGGCATGGGCAGGCTCGCCGAGCATCACGGCTGTTGCCAGAAGAACGCCGGTAAATCCGGTGGCAGCGTAGGCAATGAGTTGCTTCATGTCGGCACCTGTTGTGAGTTCGGATGGGTCTGCGGATAGGATGGTTCGACTATGGCTGTGCAGGCCCGGACGTGCCGTCGGCAGGCCTCGTCAGCGCCTGTCGGTCTGGGCTGACAGAAGAGGGAATCAGCGCTCGCGGCCGCCCGCTGCATCCTCTACCCTGCTGTTGAAGCGGGTTGTTGCCGCGACATCAGCAAACCGTAGGAAAGCTCCTACAGTCGTCACGAGACGTCACTGGCACAATTTTCGGCTGGGCTGATCCGGCCTTGGTCTCTCTCGTGAAACTGCACGCCTACATCGTCGAAGACAACGCGACCATCCGCGAAAACCTCATCGGTACGCTGGAAGAGTTGACGTGCGTCGAACCCGTGGGATTCGCCGAGACCGAAGACGATGCTGTGCTGTGGCTGGCGTCCAACCCGACGTCCTGGAATCTGGCCATCGTGGACCTCTTCCTGCGTCAGGGCAGCGGCCTGGGCGTGCTGCAATCACTCGCGGGACGCAGTACCGGACAAAAAGTTGTTGTGCTCAGCAACTACGCCACGGCCGACATCCGCAAGCGCTGCGCCCAGCTGGGCGTGGATGCGGTGTTCGACAAATCCAATGAGATCGATGCGCTGCTGGACTTTTGCATCCAGCAGTCTGCCAAGCCCTCCGGCATTACCGAGGGCTGATGCAATCAGTCGATGAGACCGTTCTTCAGCGCGTAATAGGTCAGATCGCTGTTGGACGCCAGATTCATCTTCTCCATCAGTCGCGTGCGATACGTGCTGACGGTCTTCACGCTCAGAGACAGCGACTTGGCGATGTCGCCCGCCGTTTCGCCGCGTGCAAGCTTGAGGAATACCTGGAACTCACGCTCGGAAAGCTGCTCGTGAGGCGCGGTGTCGTCCTTGCGGTCGAGCTGGCGGGCCAGCAGTTCGGCCACGGCCGGCGTGATGTGGCGACGACCCAGGGCGATGGTCCGAATCGCACTGACGATCTCGGAGGGATCGCACTCCTTGTTGAGGTAGCCGCTGGCGCCCTGGCGGATCAGGTTGAGCGCGTAGTGTTCTTCGGGATAACCGCTGAGGATGAGAATGCCGACATCGGGTGCCTTCGCGCGGATCATCGCCAGGGCGTCGAGACCGCTTTGCCCAGGCATCGACAGATCCATCACCAGCACGTCCATCTCGGTGGTGCGTACCAGCTCGATGGCTTCGCGGCCGCTGGCGGCCTCGCCGACAACTCGCAGGTCGACCTGTTCCGAGAAGTACTGCTTGAGGCCCGAGCGAACGATGGCGTGGTCGTCCACAATCCCGATCTTGATCATGCTGGCATTCCTTGTAGATGGCCACGCAGTATGGCGTCGGCGCCGCTGATTATTAACGAAACAACTTCTGCTTACATCCGGAGATGAAATGCGCAGCTTTGTGATGCCAAAGATGGCCATCAGCATGCCTTTGGCCGTACTCGCGGTCTGCCTGCTGGTCATCATCAACGAAACCGGATATAGCCGATCCACGGCGGCCGTGGCCGACATGGCGCGCGCCCAGCAAACACGAGCCGGGCTGTCGTCGCTGCTGCAGTACATGCTCGACGCCGAGACCAGCCAGCGGGGCTTCCTGTTGACCGGCGATGTCCGCTATCTCGAGCCCTACGAGCGCGTCAGCGACGAGATCTCGCGCACGCTGCAGGCGCTGCGCAGCAACTACCTGGACAACCCATCGGATCTGGATGAGTACTCCCGCCTGACACGCCACATCGAACGGAAGATGTCCGAGATCGACGTCACGGTTCGACTGCGCCGCGAAGGCAACGAGGACGCCTGGAAGTTCGTGGTGACGACCGATGTCGGCCAGGAGCAGATGGAGCAGGTTCGCAGCCAGGCGCAGAAGCTCATCGAGTCGAGTGCACGCAGGATCGATGTGGCCCAAGAGCAGATCGCCCGCGCGCTGAGGCTCTCGCGCGTGGGTATCGCATTGGTGGCCCTGGCCGGCCTGCTGGCGTTCTACCTGTATTTGCGGCAGAGCACGGCGCTGGCGCTCGCGGGCGAGCGCGAACAGAGCGCGCTCGAGTCGGAGCGCTTGCGACTCGAGGCCGAAGTGCGGGAACGCACGGCCACGCTGGCCGAACTGGCCACCCACCTGCAGCAGGTGCGGGAGAGCGAGCGCGGCCATCTGGCGCGCGAACTGCATGACGAGCTGGGCGCCCTGCTTACGGCGGCCAAGCTGGATGTGGCGCGCCTCAAGTCCCGCTTGGGCGACTCGCCGGACGCCACCCAGCGGCTGCAGCATCTGACCGAACTGCTCAACAGCGGCATCGCGCTCAAGCGCCGCATCATCGAGGACCTACGGCCATCGTCCCTGTCCAATCTCGGCCTCGTGCCTTCGCTCGAGATCCTGGGCCGCGAGTTCGCGCAGCGATCGGGGCTCGACATCGAAACCGTGCTGGAGCCTGTCGAACTGGAAGAAAACGACCAACTCACCGTGTACCGGCTGGTCCAGGAGTCGCTCACCAACATCGGCAAGTATGCGCAGGCCACCGAGGTGGGTATCGCTCTCAAGGACTACAGCAGTCACGTGACGGTGGAGGTGAGCGACAACGGCAAGGGATTCGACGTCTCGCGGGTGGTGGCGGGCTCGCACGGGCTGGCTGGCATGCGCCACCGGGTCGAGGCCGCTGGCGGCCGTCTGACGATCACGTCGGTCATCGGCCAGGGCACGCGCATCAGCGCCACCTTGCCCAGCCGCACGTCGCCGCGCACTGCGGCCGATACCTGACCGGCCCGATCGGCAAAGCCCGCCGTCAGCGCGCGCCTACATCACCGGCTGCCCAGCGCCGACATGGCGCAGCGACTGCCACCGATGCCGACGGTACCGGTCTCACTCCACACTGAGCCCAGGCGCTTCGAGGGGAAGCCGCCGCAACGCTCCAGAGGAGTCCGGGTCATGCTGCATTACGCCGTCGTTTTTCTTGTCATCGCACTGATCGCCGCGCTGTTCGGTTTCGGTGGCATTGCTGCCGGTGCCGTGGGCATTGCCAAGATCCTCTTTTTCCTGTTTCTCATCATGGCGGTCGTCAGCTTCGTGCTGAGCCTCATGAAGCGCTGACACTGCAGTTGCACGAAAGCCGCGCGAGAGACACTGCACGAAAGGAATACCACCATGGCAGCACGCCAGGCTCAGGCCACCACCTCTCACATTCATGAATTGCGGCATTCGGCCGAGCAGGCCATCGACGCAACCCGTCATCTGGCCACCGATGCCGTTCGCTACGCCGGAGAATCGTTGGGCGAGGCGCGCGAGCAGGTGCGTCGCTCCGTGTCCGAAGGCACCGATTCGGCCAGTCGATTGATCTCTGAGCAACCGGTGAAGTCCGTGCTGATCGCCGCTGCCACCGGCGCGGTCATCACTGCGCTGGCCATGTCCCTCGGTTCGCGTCGCCATTGATTTACCCCGGCCTGGAAGCCCAAAGCGACCAGGCTTTTTCCAACCAGCAAGAACGCAGTTTCCGTTTTAACCACCAGGAGAATGAAGATGAAGAAAAGCATGCAAACACTGGTCCTCGCCGCTGCCGCAGGCCTGGCCGTGCTGACCACCACCGGCTGTGCAGTCGTGCGCGACCAGCAGTCTGTCGGTGCGTATGTCGACGACGCGACCATCACGGCCGCCATCAAGACGCGCTTTGTGGAAAGCAAGGCCGTTGACGCCGGTGCTGTCAAGGTCGAAACGCTCAACGGCACGGTCCAGCTCTCGGGCTTCGCCAAGAATGCCACCGAGAAGTCGCAGGCAGAGCAGTTGGCCCGTGGCGTGAAGGGTGTGCGCGCTGTGCAGAACAACCTCACGATCCGTAGCTGATGACATGCGGGGCGGCTCCGGCCGCTTCGCTTTTCAGACACATGAACGAAAGCCCCGCCATGCGGGGCTTTCGTTCGTTGAGGTCGTCTTCAGCTGCTGCGCACGACAAGCTGATTGTTGACCGAGTTGACGCCTTTCACGCCCAGAGCGATGTCAGAGGCCCGTCGGCGGGCGGTTTCGTTCGGCGCGGGCCCCTGCAGGGTGACGACGCCGCCTTTGGTGTCGACGTCCACACGGATGGCACTCAGATCGGGATCGCGCGCCAGGCCCGCTGACACAGCCGCAGTGATGGCTGTGTCATCCAGGGCGGCAGCGGCCTTCTGACCGGCATCTCGCGCGGCATCCGCCGCTGATGCCATCGAATTGCGGGCGTCCTGCGCGCCTTCGCGTGCAACCTGTTCTGTCTTCTCGACTGCGCCATCGACCTTCTGACCCACGGATGTCTCCTGTTGGGATCTGTCGCACGCGGCCAGGGCCAGGCTGGCCGCTGCAAGGGCGGCCACGCAGGCCGCCCGCCGTCCATTTCCACCATAGCGAACTATTGGCATGTCGGTTCTCCTTCGTGATGACTGGAAGCGATCGGGAGGTCCGCTCACGGACGCTCTTTGTCCAATCTACGAAGTCGGATCGGGCAGTGCCATCAGAGGCTGCCGATGGTGGTGTAGGACATCCGCCACGCAGCGCATCGGCGTAACATCGCGCCCCATGCGTTCACTGCTGCGCCGTTGTCTCCCCTGCCTTTCCTGGCCCCGCCCCGATGCAGCGCTGCTGCGCAACGAAATGACCGCAGGGCTGACCGTGGCCATGGTCGTTGTCCCGCAATCGGTGGCTTATGCCACTTTGGCAGGGATGCCGCTGGTCACGGGCATCTACGCGGCTTTCCTGCCTGCGTTGGTCGCGCTGCTGTTCAGTGCTTCGCCTCGCCTCTCCGTGGGACCCACGGCGCTGTCGAGTCTCCTGGTCGGGGCCTCGCTCACCGGACTGGCGGCGCCCGGCGAAGCACGCTGGATCGAGTTGGCGGTCTGGCTGGCCCTGCTGTCGGGGATCATGCAGCTAATGCTGGGCGCGCTGCGTTTCGGCTGGTTGCTGAACCTCGTGAGCTCGCCCGTGCTGATGGGCTTCACACAGGCGGCCACGGTGCTGATCATCGCGTCCCAGATGCCCTCGCTGATCGGCGCAAGCGGGTCGCTGCAATCATGGCTGGCCGCACCCGCGATCGACTGGCATGCCGCCGCGTTCGGCCTCGGATCACTGGCGCTGCTGGTGGGTGGGCGCCGCTGGCTGCCGCGGCTGCCGATGGTGCTTCTCGTGGTGATCGGCTCGGCGCTGCTGGCATGGATCTCGAAGTTCGAGGCCGGCGGCGGACCCGTGGTCGGTTACCTGCCGTCGGGACTGCCTTCGCTTCACCTGCCGGGAGCGATCGACCTGGCCACACTGGGCATGCTGGTCGTGCCGGCCTTCGTGATCACGCTGGTCAGCTTCCTCGAAACGGCTTCCAGCGCGAAGGTCGAGAACCTGCAAACCCGCAAGCCCTGGAACGAGAACCAGGACCTGATCGCCCAGGGGCTGGCCAAGCTGTCGGCAGGCTTTTCGGGCACCTTCCCCACCAGCTCGTCGTTTTCGCGCTCGGCGCTCAATCTGTACGCGGGTGCCAAGACAGGCTGGGCCACGCTTTTCACGGTGGTGCTGGTGCTGCTGGTGCTGCTGTGGCTGATGCCGCTGTTGCACCACGTGCCGCTGGCCGTGCTGGCGGCCGTAGTCATCGCGGCGGTCAGCGGACTGATCCGGCCGTCGGCGTTCGTGCGCATCTGGAAGGTTTCGCGCGTGGAAGCTTCCACCGCACTGGTGACGGTCGCCGTCACGCTGATGACCGCACCGCGCATCTACTGGGGCGTGGCCACGGGCGTGGTGCTGGGCCTGGCACATTTTCTCTACCAGCGGCTGCATCCGCGAATCATCGAGGTGGGACTGCACGGCGACGGCACGCTGCGCGACCGCAACCTCTGGCAGTTGCCGCCACTGGCACCGCGCACCTTCGCGTTGCGCATGGATGATGGACTCGACTTCGCGACCGCCGCGGCGTTGGAGCGGCACATCAACGACCACCTCGCGCTGCACCCCGAGGTGCATCAGGTCTGCCTGTTCGCGCAACCGATCAACCGCATCGACACGACTGGCGTTGAAATCTTCGGCCAACTGCGCATGAGCCTGCTGGCCCGCAGTATCGACCTGCATGTGTGCGGCCTGAAGCTGCCGGTGGAGACCGCGTTGCAGCGCGCCGGACAATTGCCGGCCGGCGAATCCTGGCCCCGGTTGCACCTGCACCGCACCGAAGCCGAAGCCCTGGCCGCGATGGCTCGTACACCGGACTGAAGACCGGAGCGCCAGCGCGGTGGCTCAGGCCGTGACGATCCAGCCCTCCAGCGGGTCGGTTTGCGCCGGCAGGCCCCAGCGGGCATCACCCTGTGCGTGGCGGCCGGCGGCCCAGGCCGCCTGCACCATGCACAGCACGGCGTCGAGACTGTCGCCCGTGCCGTCGGCGACCACCGTATCCTGCTGCCCCGGACTGAGCTTCAGGCGAAGGCCCAGTCGGGTGCGGCCGACTTCGAGTGCGTGCAGCAGGTCCTTGCGGGCCACGAGCCGCTCGGGCGTCTGTGCCGTACGGTCATCGCTCTTGTAGCTGCGTCGGCCAATGAGCTCGCGCGCCAGCAGTCCGGGATAAGATTCCAGAGCCACACGCGCGGGATCACCCTCATGCAGGCCGGGCAGGTGGACGCCAGCCGCCAGCAGCCGAGGCACGCCAGCGTGCAGCATGTAAGCCACGGGCGGGTTGACCCATTTCATCGATGGACTCGCGCCCGCCGGGCCATCGGTGGCGCGGTGGGCGAACTTGGCCCCTGCCGGCCGCGCATCACAGAACCCCGCGAAGGCATCGCGTATCTGTGGCCGCCCCAGCGATGCATAGTGGACCATGCAGTCGGCCCAGTCCGTCGGCCAGCCCAGCGTGTGCACCAACTCGCGCGGCAGACCGAACGGAAAGTCGCAACCGCACACCCAGGGGCCGGGGGTCTGCAACCACGCCGCCCAATCGTCCAGGGTCGGCAGGCGCAGCAGGCGATCGAGGACCACCCGGCCACCGGCCTGCCGGCCCAGCGCGATGACGATTGGCTTGCGCGGCGAGGGGCTGCTGGAGAAATCGCAGCCCGCGATCAGCACGGAAGAATGGCCGCGGCGCTCACGCGCGGCCGATGATGGACGCCGTGGCCATCAGCTCCTCAAGCAGCGCCAGCGAGACGCGACCGGACACCGAGTACGGGTCGAGTTCCGGCTTCTCCGAGTATTTGAGCAGGATGGACGTGTTCAGCTTGGACAGGTTGACCTGCCCCATCGTCCAGCCGCCGAAGCGCCGTTCGGAGATTTCTTCGAACAGCAGCAACTCGACGTCCTTGTGGCGCGGGTCCTGCTGGATATGGCCGTAGAGCTCGCTCACGGCGCGGCGTCCACCCTCGATGGCCTGCAGGAAGATGCCGCCGCCGTAGCAGAGGATGCCCGTGATGCCCGTGGCCGGGTTGTGCTGCCGCGAGGCAGTGACAATATTTTCGATCACCTCGGCTCGCGCATCGACGGCGCGGCTGGCGTAGAGCAGGCGGACCAGCATGGCGCGACCTCAGTTCTTGTTGGGGATGAGAGCCAGGAATTCGCGGCGCAGCGCCGGGTCCTTCAGGAAGACACCCCGCATGACCGAGTTGATCATCTTGCTGTCCATGTCCTTCACGCCGCGCCAGGCCATGCAGTAGTGGCTGGCTTCCATGACGATGGCCAGGCCGTCGGGCTGTGTCTTTTCCATGATCAGGTCGGCCAGCTGGACCACGGCCTCTTCCTGGATTTGCGGCCGGCCCATCACCCATTCGGCCAGGCGCGCGTACTTCGACAGGCCGATGACGTTGGTGTGCTCGTTGGGCATGACGCCAATCCACAGTTTGCCGATCACCGGGCAGAAGTGATGGCTGCACGCACTGCGTACCGTGATCGGGCCGACGATCATCAGCTCGTTCAGGTGCTCTGCATTGGGAAACTCGGTGATGCTCGGACCCTTCACGTAGCGGCCACGGAAAACTTCGTTGACGTACATCTTGGCCACGCGGCGCGCGGTGTCGGCCGTGTTGTGGTCGCCAGCGGTGTCGATCACCATGCTGTCGAGCACGCCCTGCATCTTCGACTCGACCTCGTCGAGCAGCTTTTCCAGCTCGCCCGGCTCGATGAACTCGGCAATGTTGTCGTTGGCGTTGAAGCGCCGGCGCGCGGCCACCAGCCGCTCGCGGATCTTCACGGAGACGGGGGTTCCCTCGCCGTCGTCGGCGGCCGTGCTGGATGGCTTCATGGCAGAGTCGTCGGCTTTCCTCAACATCCGCGGATGGTAGCAGCAGGGGCCATTCCCTGCGGGCCGATGGGCCGCCCCCGCCCGACCGGCGGTCAGTACTTTTTCCCGATGACCCAGAGCCCGGCACGCATCAGCATCAGGGCCACGCCATCCAGCAAGCGTTGCACCCTTGGCCGTGCTTCGTACGCCTGCGACTGCAGCTGCTGGCCGCCATTCTCGATGGCCACGTACAGGCGCCCACGCAGTTCGGCGGCGAAACCACGGTCTTCCACCACGACGTTGGCTTCGCGCGCCAGCAGCAGGCTCAACGGGTCGAGGTTCGACGATCCCACGGTGGCCCAGTGGCCGTCGACCACCGCCACCTTGGCATGCAGGAAGCTGGCCGAATACTCATGGATCTCGACGCCCGCGTTCAGCAGCGCGCCGTACACCGTGCGCGCGGCGTGGTATTGCATGAAATATTCGTATCGGCCCTGCAGCAGCAGCACCACGCGCACGCCGCGCCGCGCCGCGTGCACCAGCGCATGGCGCAGGCGGCGACCCGGCAGGAAGTAGGCGTTGGCAATGATGATTTCGCGATGCGCCGTGCCGATGGCACGCAGGTAGGCTTTCTCGATCACCGTACGGTGCCGGAAGTTGTCGCGCAGCAGCAGCGCGGCGCGCAGGCCGGCCAGCGGGATGGCGCCGCGCCCCTCGGCGCGCGCCGCTTCGCGCGAGCGACGCAGGTTTTTCACGGCGGCGCCGAAGTTGGCCCGGCGCATCTGATGCATCACGTCGATCTGGCGCCACTGATGCTCCATGGCATCGTGCGCGCCGTCCACCAATGGACCGCGCACACGCACGGCGAAGTCGAAGCGCGGCGAACTCAATGCACCGTGGTTAGGGTCATGGAAATCGTCGAGCACGTTGATGCCGCCGCAGAACAGCACCTCGCCATCGATCAGGCACAGCTTGCGGTGCATGCGGCGCCAGCGGCGCGGAATCAGCAGTTCGAGCGTGGGCGTGGGCGAAAACACGCGCCAGGCCACGCCCGCCGCATCGAATTGCGACTGCCATTGCGGGGGCAGTTCGCCCGTTCCCACCCCATCGACAACCAGCCGCACCGCCACGCCGCGCCGGGCGGCCCGGACCAGCGCGAGGGCCACGTCGGCACCGCTGCCGGTGGTGTCGAAGATGTAGGTTTCGAGCCGGATGTCCACGCGCGCCGAATCGCAGGCCTCGATCAGCGCCGCGAAGTACGGCTGGCTGCCCTCCAGCAGCGCGACATCGTGGCCGCGACGCAGGGCATGCAGTTGCTGGCGCGTCTTCCCCATCGGTCAATAGGCGAGATCGACGATCAGCGGCAGGTGATCGGACATCCTCCACCAGATGCGCCCGTGCGGCACATGCTGGCCCACGGGCCGCAGGCCGCGCGCGAAGACGTGGTCGAGCTGCACAAGCGGCAGGCGCGACGGATAGGTGGGTGTGCGCACCGAATCCATCGACCTCAGGCCGCTGGCTTCGAGCATGCGCCGCATGAGCGGGCTCCAGCCGTTGAAATCGCCCGCCACCACCAGCGGCGCATCGACTGGCACTTCGCGCTCGACGAACCGGCACAGTTGCGCAACCTGCCGCACCCGGCTGGCCGGCACCAGTCCGAGGTGCACCACAATGACGTGGACCGCCATGCCATCGACCTGGACATGCGCGTGCAACAGCCCCCGCTGCTCGAAGCGATGGTCGGACATGTCCTCGTGCTGGTGTCCGATCACCGGCCAGCGCGAGAGCATGGCGTTGCCGTGCTCGCCATGCTTCGTGATGGCGTTCGTCCGGTAGATGGACTCGTAGCCCTCAGGCGCGAGGAACTCGGCTTGCGGCATTTCGGGCCAGCTGCGGAAGTGGCGCGCCGCCTGACGGTTGAGCTTGCGCACCTCCTGCAGGCAGACGATGTCGGCGTCCAGTTGCTCGACGGCATGGCCGAGGTTGTGGATCTCCAGCCGGCGCCCCAGGCCCTGGACGCCCTTGTGGATGTTGTAGGTGACGATGCGAAGCTGGCTCACGCCGCCCATTGTGGCAAAAGCAGGATCGCTTCTGCATTCGAAGGAGAGAACACGCGGTCGGCCGCCTCCCGCCAGGGCAGCCAGCACCAATCGGTGTGTTCGCGCGGATGCAGGCACACCGGCTGGCCAGCCGGCACCTGAAGGCCGAAGACGCGTTCGGTGTTGCGCGTCACCCCTGGCTCATAGCGATGCAGCCAGCGAGGGTAGATGTCGTAGACGTTCTCGAGATACCAGTCCGACAAGCGACAGTTCGGATCAGCCGCATCGATGCCGGTCTCCTCCAGCACTTCGCGGCGCGCCGTCTCGTGCCATGGCTCGTCGGCAAAATCTTTCGAGCCGGTCACCGATTGCCAGGTGCCAGCGTCGGCCCGCCGCAGCACGAGCACGTCCAGCGCCCGCGTGTGGATCACCACCAGCACAGACTGCGGCAGCTTCCAGGGCCGAACTCCGCCGGTCACCGGAAGCTTTCGAGCCGCCGCGTCAGGCGGCTTGCTGCTGCGTGTTGCGCAGGCGGATGTGCAGCTCGCGCAGCTGCTTCTCGTCGACAGTCGACGGGGCCTGCGTGAGCAGGTCCTGTGCGCGCTGCGTCTTGGGGAAGGCGATCACGTCGCGGATGGATTCGGCGCCGGTCATCAGGGTGATGAGGCGGTCGAGGCCGAAGGCCAGGCCGCCGTGCGGCGGCGCGCCGTACTGCAGCGCGTCGAGCAGGAAGCCGAACTTGTTCTGCGCGTCTTCCGGCGTGATCTTGAGGGCCGAGAACACCTTGCTCTGCACCTCGGCGCGGTGGATACGCACCGAGCCACCGCCCAGTTCCCAGCCGTTGAGCACCATGTCGTAGGCCTTGGCGATGCACTGCTCCGGCGCGGTGTCCATCAGGTCCTCGTGGCCATCCTTGGGCGCGGTGAACGGGTGGTGCACGGCGCTCCAGCGCTGCTCGTCCTCGTCGAACTCGAACATCGGGAAGTCGACCACCCACAGCGGCGCCCACTTGTTTTCGAACAGGCCGGCCTTCTTGCCGAATTCGCTGTGGCCGATCTTCACGCGCAGGGCGCCGATGGAATCGTTGACCACCTTGGACTTGTCGGCGCCGAAGAAGATCAGGTCGCCGTTGCGCGCGCCGGTGCGCGCAATGATCTCGGCAATGGCCGCGTCGTGCAGGTTCTTGACGATGGGCGATTGCAGGCCTTCGCGGCCCTGGGCGGCATCGTTGACCTTGATCCAGGCCAGGCCCTTGGCGCCGTAGATCTTGACGAATTCGGTGTAGCCGTCGATTTCGCCGCGGCTCATCTCGCCTCCGCCGGGAATGCGCAGGCCGACCACGCGGCCACCCTTCGTGGTAGCGGGAGTGGAGAAGACCTTGAAGTCGACGTCCTTCATCACGTCGGTGAGTTCGGTGAACTCGAGCTTGACACGAAGGTCGGGCTTGTCCGAGCCGTACAGGCGCATCGCGTCGGCGTACTTCATCACCGGGAAGGCCGGCAGCTCCACGCCGATGGCGTGCTTGAAGGTGCTGCGGATCATGCCTTCGAACATCGTGCGGATCTCCTCCTCGGTGAGGAAGGAGGTCTCGATGTCGATCTGCGTGAACTCGGGCTGGCGGTCGGCGCGCAGGTCCTCGTCGCGGAAGCACTTGGTGATCTGGTAGTAGCGGTCGTAGCCGGCCACCATGAGCAGTTGCTTGAACAGCTGGGGCGACTGCGGCAGCGCGAAGAACTGGCCGTCGTGCACGCGGCTGGGCACGAGGTAGTCGCGCGCGCCTTCGGGCGTGGATTTGCCCAGCATGGGCGTCTCGATGTCGACGAAGCCGTTGGCGTCTAGGAACTTGCGCACCGCCATCGCCACGCGGTAGCGCAGCATCAGGTTCTTCTGCATGTACGGGCGGCGCAGGTCGAGCACGCGGTGCGTGAGGCGCGTGGTTTCGGACAGGTTGTCGTCGTCGAGCAGGAACGGGGGGGTGACCGAGGGGTTGAGCACCACGAGTTCGTGGCACAGCACTTCGATCTTGCCGCTCTTGAGGTTGTCGTTGGTGGTGCCTTCGGGACGGGCTCGCACCACACCCTTGATCTGCACACAGAACTCGTTGCGAAGACCTTCGGCGGCCTTGAACATCTCGGCGCGGTCGGGATCGCACACGATCTGCACGTAGCCTTCGCGGTCGCGCAGGTCGACGAAGATCACGCCGCCATGGTCGCGACGGCGGTTCACCCAGCCGCACAGGCTGACGGTTTGGCCCATCAGGGCTTCGGTGACGAGACCGCAATAGTGGGTGCGCATGGACATGGTCTTCAGGAACTGGAAGGAGGATTCGGAGGGGTGGCGATGAGCGCGGCCGGCGGCAGCACCGGCACGACGACGCCCATCGACACGATGTACTTCAGGGCTTCATCCACGCCCATGCGCAGCTCGATGCAGTCGCTGCGCTTGAGCATCACGAAGTAGCCGCCCGTGGGATTGGGCGTCGTGGGCACGTAGACGGTGAGGTAGTCGTCGGCCAGGTAATTGGCCACGTCGCCGCCTGGCGTGCCGGTGACGAAGGCGATGGTCCAGACACCCTCGCGCGGCCACTGGATCAGTACCGCCGTGCGGAAGGCATTGCCGCTTTCGGAAAACAGTGTGTCGGAGACCTGCTTGACGCTGGAGTAGATGGAACGCACCACGGGGATGCGGTGCAGCACCGCGTTGCCCCACTCGACCAGCTTGCGGCCCATGAAGTTGCTGGCAGCGGCGCCCACGACCAGCAGGATCAGCAGCGCCAGCAGCGCGCCCAGGCCGGGGATATGCACGCCGAACAGGCGGTCAGGATGCCAGGCGGCCGGCAGGATATAGAGCGTGCTGTCGAGGGTACGGATCACCCATTCGAGCACCCAGATGGTGATGCCCACCGGCACGATGACCAGCAGGCCGGCGAACAGCCATTTGCGCAGAGCGGTCATCGCAGGGGAGGGTTCAGTTGCCCGAACCGCCGGAGCCGGCCGGCGCGGCTGCTGGAGCAGTTGGAGCTGGGGCTGCGGCAGCAGGTGCGGGCGTTGCTGCGGGGGCCGCCGTGCTTTCGGCGGGCTTGGCGCCCGCCTCTGCAGGCGCTGGCGCGCTGGCGCGGTCACGGAAATCGGTGACATACCAGCCCGAGCCCTTGAGCTGGAAGCCGGCGGCGGTCAGCTGCTTGGAAAAGGTTTCGGCCCCGCACGACGGGCACACCGTCAGCGGAGCGTCGGACATCTTCTGCAGCACGTCCTTGGAATGGCCACAGGACGCGCACTTGTAGGCGTAGATCGGCATGGTGGGAGCTGGAACTCAGGCGGCCCGGAAACGCCCGGGAAACCCTCGATTATAGGACGCGCGACGCTTCCGTACGGCCGCCGCCGCCCCTTACTGGCCGCCGCGCAAGGCCGCCTGCTGCTGGCGGTACAGGCGCCGCTCGCGCACGGCGATGACGTAGCTCGACGCCACCACGAACACGGCCACGACGGCGATGACCACCGTGGCCAGCGCGTTCACCGTCGGGTCCAGTCCCAGCCGGGCGCGCGAAAAGATCACCAGCGGCAGCGTGGTCGAGCCCGGTCCCGACAGGAAGGCGGAGATCACCACATCGTCCAGCGACAGGGTGAAAGTGAGCAGCCACGCTGCCATCAGCGACTGGGCAATGGACGGCAGCGTGACCAGGAAGAACACCTGCGCCGGCCGGGCGCCCAGATCCTGCGCGGCCTCCTCGAGCTGCGGGTTGAGATCGCGCAGCCGGGCTCCGATGACCACCGTGGCATAGGCAGCCCCCACCAGCATGTGGCCCAGCCAGATCGTGACCAGCCCGCGCTCGGGAAAGCCGAATGCTCGCTGCATGGACACCAGCATCAACAGCAACGACAGGCCCACCAGCACCTCGGGCATCACCAGCGGGGCGCGCGAGAGCGCGGCGAACAGCGCGCGACCGCGGAAGCGCGGCAGGCGCTCGAGCACCAGGGCCGTGAGCGTGCCGATCACCACGGCGCCGGTGGCCGTGGCGGCGGCGATCTTGAGCGAGAAGAACAGGCCCCGCCGGATATCCTCGTCCTCCATCAGCCGCTGGTACCAGCGCAGGCTGAAGCCGCTCCAGACGTTGGGCACGGGCGAGTCGGTGAAGCTGAAGATCACCAGCGCGGCGATCGGGAGGTAGAGAAAGGCGAAGCCCAGCAGCAGCCAGATGCGGCCGGTCCAGCGCGCGGCAGGCGTGGCGATCATGCGCGCCTCCCCTGGCTCTGGTCCTGGCTGCGGCTGAGCAGCGCCAGCGGTGCGAGGATCAGCAGGACCATCACCACGGCCACCGCACCGGCCACGGGCCAGTCGTTGTTGGCGAAGAATTCGTCCCACAGCACGCGACCGATCATCAGGGTTTCGGGCCCGCCCAGCAGCTCGGGGATGACGTACTCACCGACGCAGGGGATGAACACCAGCATCGCGCCGGCGGCGATGCCCGCGCGAGACAGCGGCACCGTGATGCGCCAGAACGCCTGCCACGCGGTCGCCCCCAGGTCCTGCGCGGCCTCGAGCAGGCGCAGATCCATCTTGGAAAGGGTGGCGTACAGCGGCAACACCATGAAAGGCAGATAGGTGTAGACCATGCCCAGGATGAGCGAGAACGGGCTGTACATCAACTGCCCTTCCGACGGGATGAGCCCGAGCGCGAACAGCAGCCTATCCGCGCCGATGCCGACGAGGAAGGAGCCGATCCAGCCGGTCTCGGCGTCGAGCAGCCCCTTCCAGGCATAGACGCGCAGAAGGAAGCTGGTCCAGAACGGCAGCATCACACCCATCAGCAGCAGCGGTTGCAGACTGGAACGCGCCCGCGCCATGAAATAGGCGAACGGATAGCCCACCACCAGGCAGATCAGCGTCGTCACCGCGGCGTAGCCCAGCGAACGCAGGTAGGTGGACACATAGAGGCTGTCCTGTATCAGCAGCGCGTAGGCTTGCAGCTGCCCGCCGAACGTCCATCCCTCCTCGGTGCGCGTGAACAGGTCGGTGAGCTGTGCGCCATCCATCTGCAGGAAGCTGATGCGCAGCACGATCAGGAACGGCAGCAGGAAGAACACGCCCAGCCAGAGCAGGGGCACGCCCAGGACGAGACGCCGCCCCCAGGAAGCGGGTGCGTGCGTCGCCGTGCTGCGTGGATCTGTCATGGCGGCGCGTGCCTCACTCGGTCAGCACGACCTGGGCGCCCGGTTGCCACGAGGCCCACACCGAATCGCCTACCGCGAACGCCAGCTCGCCATGACGGCGTTCGTTCTCGACATTGGCCTTCAGGCGCGCGCCGCTGGGCAGCTCGAGGTGGTACATGGTGGCATCGCCGAAGTAAGAGAACGCACGCACCACCCCCTGCACCTGGTTGGCGCCCGCCGTGCCGGCGGCGTCCAGGCGGATTTTCTCGGGGCGCACGGCCACCGTGACCGCCTGGCCAGCGCCGGCCGCAAAGGGTTCGGAGAGTTCGTGCACCACGTCGGCACAGCGCACGTGGGCGCCGTCTTCCACCGTGCCGTCCATGAGGTTCACGTTGCCGATGAAGTCGGCCACGAAACGCGACGACGGGCTTTCATACACCTCGGCCGGTGCGCCGATCTGCAGCAGGCGCCCCTGGCTCATGACGGCGATGCGCGAGGCCATCATCATGGCCTCCTCCTGGTCGTGCGTGACCATCACGCAGGTCACGCCGATCTGCCGGATGATGTTGACCAGTTCGATCTGGGTTTCCTCGCGCAGCTTCTTGTCGAGGGCGCCGAGCGGCTCGTCGAGCAGCAGCAGCTGCGGCCTTTTGGCCAGGCTGCGCGCCAGCGCCACACGCTGCTGCTGCCCGCCCGAGAGCTGGTGCGGCTTGCGCGTGGCGAAGGACGTCATCTGTACCAGCCGCAGCATCTCCTCGACACGCGCCTGCACCTCGGCCCTGGGCAGTCCGTCGCGCCGCAAGCCGAAGGCGATGTTGTCCCACACCGAGAGGTGCGGGAACAGCGCGTACGACTGGAACATCATGTTCACCGGCCGCTCGTAGGGCGGACGCCCCGCCAGATCCACGCCGCCGAGCACCACGCGGCCGGCGCTGGGCGTCTCGAAGCCCGCCAGCATGCGCAGCAGCGTGCTCTTGCCGCAGCCAGACGAGCCCAGCAGCGCGAAGATCTCGCCGCGCGCGACGTCGAGATTCACGCCGTCGACCGCGCGGAAGCTGCCGAAGTCCTTGGTGACCGCCTCGATGCGGAGGAACGCCTGATTGTCCGGCGGAGTGTTCATGGGTGGCTTGCGTTCACACGTGAAGCGCCGGCACGCCCCGGCCGCGACTGGCGGCCGGGCCCGCCGTCAGCGGTTGGCCTTGAAGTTGGTGAAGGTGCGGGTGACCAGGCGCAGCGTGGCCTGGTCGGGCGTGTCGGGCGCGATCATGCCGGCCAGCGCCTGCGCATCGGGGAACACGGCCGGGTCGTTGGCCAGCACCGGGTTCACGTGCTTCATCGAGGCCTTGTTGGGGTTGGCGTAGAACACCTTGTTGGTGAGCGACGCGTGCACCTCGGGACGCAGGATGTAGTTGATCCACTTGTGCGCGTTCTCGGGATGCTTGGCATCCTTGGGGATGGCCATCGTGTCGAAGAACAGCAGGCCGCCCGACTTGGGCAACAGCACCTTGAGGTTCTGCGGTGCCTTGGCCTTGGCCGACTTGTCCTTGGCGATCATGATGTCGCCCGACCAGCCGATCACAGCGCACAGCTGGCCGCGGGCCATCTGGTCGATGTAGTCGGAGCCCGAACCCGAGAAGCGCGTGACGAACGGACGGACGGCCTTGAGCATCTTGCCGGCTTCGGCATAGTCGGCTGCGACCTTGCTGCGCGGGTCCTTGCCGATGTACTGCAGCGCGATCGGCATGATCTCCGACGCGGTGTCGAGGAACGACACGCCGCAGCCGCGCAGCTTGGACATGTACTCGGGCTTGAAGACCAGGTCCCACACGTTGTCGGGCAGCGCGGCGGTGCCGAGCGCGGCCTTGACCTTGTCGACGTTGATGCCGACCGTGGTGTAGCCCCACATCCAGTCGACCAGGTAGTCGTTGCCCGGGTCGGTCTTGGCCAGTTGCGCCTGGATGGCGGGGTCGAGGTTGGCCAGGTTGGGAATCTTGGACTTGTCGAGCTTCTGCAGCAGGCCGGCCTGGATCTGCATCTTGGCGAAGTGCGAACCGGGCACCACGATGTCGTAGCCCGACATGCCGGCGACGAGCTTGGCATGCAGGGCTTCGTTGCTGTCGAACAGGTCGTAGCGGACCTTGATGCCGGTTTCCTTCTCGAAATTGCGGATCGTGTCCTCGGCGATGTAGTCGCCCCAGTTGTAGATGTTGAGGACTTTTTCCTCCTGGGCATGCGCGGCGGTCACGCCAGCCATCGTCATGACGGCCACGGCCATCGCGGCCAGGCGGCGCGCGAGATGCGTCGAAGTCAGTTTCATGAACATCCTTTCTTCAGGGGGAACATCGGGGCGGCCCGGATTATCCCCGGCCGTCCGCGCACGCGGTCAGAAAAACCGTACGCGGGTGAAGACAAGCATCACCAGCAGGCCCAATACAAATCCCATGCCAACATAACCCAGCGCGGCCAGCAGGCGGTTGGTGCGGCGTTGCTCGGCGATCAGCAGGTCGAGGTCGCGCCGGTACTCGGCGGGCCGCTCGCTCAGGTAGGCATGCATCAGGCGCGGCAGCTCGGGCAGCAGCTTGGCCCAGCGTGGCGCCTCGGCCTTGAACTGGCGCCAGAAGCGCTTGGGGCCGACCTGGTCGATCATCCATTTCTCGAGGAACGGCTTGGCCGTGCTCCAGAGGTCGAGCTCGGGGTCGAGCTGGCGCCCCAGGCCCTCGATGTTGAGCAGCGTCTTCTGCAGCAGCACCAACTGGGGCTGGATCTCGACGTGGAAGCGGCGCGAGGTCTGGAATAGCCGAAGGAGCACCATGCCCAGCGAGATTTCACGCAGCGGCCGGTCGAAATACGGCTCGCAGACGGCGCGGATCGCGGCCTCGAGTTCGTCCACGCGGGTGTCGCGAGGCACCCAGCCGCTTTCCACGTGCAACTCGGCCACGCGCTTGTAGTCACGGCGGAAGAAGGCCGTGAAGTTCTGCGCGAGGTACTCCTTGTCGAACTCGGTCAGCGTGCCGACGATGCCGAAATCCAGCGAGATGTAGCGCCCGAAGGTCTCGGGCTCGATGCTGACCTGGATGTTGCCCGGGTGCATGTCGGCGTGGAAGAAGCCGTCGCGGAACACCTGCGTGAAGAAGATGGTGACGCCGTCGCGCGCGAGCTGTGGGATATTGACGCCCGCCTGGCGCAGCCGCTGCAGTTGGCTGATGGGGACGCCCTTCATGCGCTGCATGACGATGACCTCGGGATGGCACCAGTCCCAGTACATCTCGGGAATCAGCACCAGGCCGAGGTCGGCCATGTTGCGGCGCAGTTGCGTGGCGTTGGAGGCCTCTCGCACCAGGTCGAGTTCGTCGTGCAGATACTTGTCGAACTCGGCCACCACACGCTGGGGCTTGAGCCGCTTGCCGTCGGCGGACAGGCGCTCCACCCAGCCGGCCATCATGCGCATGAGCGCCAGGTCGTTCTCGATCACAGGCAGCATGCCGGGCCGCAGCACCTTGACGGCCACCTCGCGCTCCTGCCCGCTGCGGTCACGCAACACGGCGAAGTGCACCTGGGCGATGGAGGCGCTGGCCACCGGCACGTGGTCGAACTGCACGAAGATGTCGCCGACCGACCGGCGGAAGGCCCGTTCGATGGTGGCGACGGCGATGCCCGGGTCGAACGGCGGCACGCGGTCCTGCAGCAGCGCCAGCTCGTCGGCGATGTCGGGTGGCAGCAGGTCGCGCCGGGTCGACATGACCTGGCCGAACTTCACGAAGATGGGGCCCAGGCGCTCCAGCGCTTCCCGCAGGCGCTGGCCCCTCGGCGCGCGCAGGTCCCGGCCCACCGACACAACGCGGGCCAGCAGGCGGATCCACGGCTTCTGGAAGCTGGTGAGCACGAGCTCGTCGAGCCCGTAGCGCAGGGCGATCCAGACGATGAATGCGCCGCGCACGAAACGCTTCATGCCAGCACCTTCTCAGGGCCGGCGGCGACGGTGCGGCGGATCATTCCGGGCGCTCGCCCGCTGCAGCGGCCGGCGCGGTCGCGCGGCCGGCTTTCGCAATGAAGCCGCGCAAGGCGCTGGCCAGGCCCCGCGCGGCCTGCGCCACGGAATGCGCCGGCGCATCGCCGATGACGCGCGCCAGGTCATCCTCGACGTCCCAGCGTACGTTGTCGACCAGCCAGTTGACCTCGGCGGCAAGCTGCACGTCGCCCGAGATACGCACTGCAGGTTTCTCGCCAGCCAGCGCCGCACGCGCCAGCGCCGCGGGCGACTCGTCGGTGACGGCCAGGGTGAGGTCGGCCACCGCGTGGGCCGGCGCCCGTTCGAGCAGGCCGGCCGGCGTGGCCGCCAGCAACATGTGGAACTGGCGCCATTCGATCCGCACCACCTTGCCGCGCTGGCGCGCCAGGCGCTCTTGCGCCTGAGCTTCCTGGCCCAGCACGTGGTTGAGGAACAGCACCGCGCGGTGCTGGAGCTCGTCGACCAGCCATGCCGGCGGCTGCAGCGAGTCGCCGGCGCGGCGGGCGAGATGGTCCAGAAAAGCGAAGGGGGATGGTGTGACCATCCCCCGATTATTCCCCAAGCTTCCTGTCGGACGGGACGCCGCCCGACAGGAAGCAGGTCATTGAAGGGCTTGCACGCCCGCCACCAGCCAGCCGCTGCCGCCGCTCTTGGGCTTGGTCATGTTCCAGACCTCGCGGAACGGGCTCGGGCCCGCCGAGGGCTGCTCGCGGATCATCCCTGAAAACTCGACGCTGGCCATGTAGTCCTGGCCCAGGTCTTCGATGCCCAGCAGGCGGGCTTCGATCATGACCACGTCGGTCTTGTTGGGCTGGCCTCCCAGATGCGCCTCGCGTTCGGACAGTTGTACGCGGATCTCGTCGACCATGTCGTCGGTCATCATCGAGCGCAGCGTGGCGATGTCGGCGCGATCCCACGCCTCCTGCAGCGTCACGAAATTGCGCTTCGCAGCGCCCAGAAAACCTTGCGTGTCGAAATCCGCCGGCACGCCCCATCCCTGAGCGCCCGACAGCGCCGAGCCGATGGCCACCCCCGCAGCGCCACCGCGTACATTGGACGCGTCGAATGCCATGCTGTTGCGCTCCCACGGGCGAGCCGAGGCGTCGTTGCCCACGGTTTCGGGACGGTATTGGCGCAGCGACGCCGGTTGCGTGGGCGCGCTGCCCGCAGCACCCGCGCCTTGATAGGCCAGGCCACCCGTGCCAGCGCCGGACGGGCGGCGCGAGCGCATCACCATGCCAATGACGGCCATGACGGCGAAGGCCAGAAGTGCGATCAGCAGGATGTTGCCGAAGGCTTCGCCGAGGCCAAGCGAGCTGGCCAGCCAGGCCAGACCCAGACCGGCCGCGAGGCCGCCGAGCATGGCGCCCCAGGGCTTGCGGGCGGCAGCGGCGGCAGGCGCCGCGGCTGCCGCCGGTGCCTGGCGCGCGGCAGCATTCTGCTGGGCCGGCGCGGCCGACTGCGAGGGCGGCGGCGAGGCAGGCTGCGTCACGTTGTTCGACTGGCGGCCGAACGACTTGCCACCGCCCATGCGGCGGGCTTCGGCTTCCGTCGATGCGAACACGATCACGCACACGAGCAGAGCGGTCAGGAACTTCATGGTCATGGGGCCTCCTTCTTCATTCGGGAAAACGCTTCTGTCGGACGCTCTTCGCGTCGTCAGCACTTGATTCCAACATGGAGGGCGACCACGCCGCCCGTCATGTTGTGATAGTCCACATGGCCGAAACCACCTTCCTTCATCAGGGACTTGAGCGTCTCCTGGTCGGGATGCATGCGGATCGACTCGGCCAGGTAGCGGTAGCTGGCCGCATCGCCGGCCACGGCCTGCCCCAGCCGGGGCAGCACGTTGAACGAATACCAGTCGTAGGCGCGCTGGAGCGGGCGCGCGACGCGCGAGAACTCCAGCACCAGCAGCTTGCCGCGCGGCTTGAGCACGCGGTTCATCTCGGCCAGCGCGCGATCCTTGTGGGTCATGTTCCGCAGGCCGAACGCCACGCTCACGACGTCGAAGTGGTTGTCGGGGAACGGCAGCTTCTCGGCGTCGCACACCATGGTGGGCAACACCACGCCGGCATCGAGCAGTCGGTTGCGGCCCTCGCGCAGCATGGCTTCGTTGATGTCGGTGTGCACCACCTGGCCGCTCACGCCGGCCTTCCGGGCGAAAGCCAGGGCCAGGTCGCCCGTGCCGCCCGCGATGTCGAGCACGCGCGAGCCTTCGCGAACGCCGGACACGAGCACCGTGTAGGCCTTCCAGGCGCGGTGCAGGCCGCCCGACATCAGGTCGTTCATGACGTCATAGCGCGAGGCCACGGAGTCGAACACGCCGCGCACGCGGCGCGCCTTGTCCGCCTCGTCGACGGTCTCGAAACCAAAATGGGTGCTGCTCATGCATCCGATGCTAGGGCCGAAGGCGTGCACACCCCTCGACAACCCCGCACCAGCAGCGGGAATTTGTGGGCATTTTGATGAAAGGCCGTGCGCTGCCGCACCGCCTTGGCGCACTCAGCCGTGGCCCGAACAGCCGCCAGCGGCGGATGCCGGCGGCATGGCGACATCGCGCGACGCACCCGCCGCGGCAAGGCGCGCCTCGTAATCGGCCCACAGTTCAGCCTGACGCGAGCCCAGCTCGTAGAGCAGGTCCCACGAGAAGATGCCGCTGTCGTGTCCGTCTGAGAAGCGCGGCTGCACCGCGTAGTTGCCCACCGGGCTGAGCGACTCGATGCCGACTTCGCGCTTGCCGGTCTGCAGCGTTTCCTGACCCGGGCCGTGGCCCTGGACCTCGGCCGACGGCGAGAACACGCGCATCAGCTCGAACGGAATCAGGAACTGCGCACCGTCGGAGAAGACGACCTCCAGCCGGCGCGTACGGCCGTGCAGCGTGATGGTCTTCGGCACCGGTGCGCCGGGCGTCAGGCCTGCCATCCGCCGGCTCCCACAGGTTGCGCCAGCCCGGCGGCGCTCAGGGCGCTCACCATCGCCGCCTCGGCCGCCGGCAGTGCGGCCTGCAAGGCATCGAGTCGCTCGGCCGGAACGGCGCGTGCCGCGGGCGCCCATACGGGCGCGGGGAATCGGCTGTCCCATTCGTGGCGAGCGATGACATGCCAGTGCAGGTGCGGCACCATGTTGCCAAGCGCGGCGAGGTTGATCTTGGCCGGACGCAGCGCGGCCGGAAGATGATCGAGCAGGGCCTGCTCCACACAGACCACGGCGCTCATGCAGTGCTGCCGCTCGGCGGGCGAGAGTTGCGACAGCTCTGCCACGTGCGCCTGCCAGACGACGCGGTAGAACGCCGGCAAGCCCTCTTCCGCCGCCCGGATCACACGCAGTTGCGGCCCCTGGGCCAGCAGCACGCCACCCGGACCTTCGCAGAGCGGGCAGGCCGCGTCCGCCATCAGACCAGCACCCGCTCGATGCCGCCTGCGTTGGCGTCAGCGACGTAGCGGCCCATCCAGTCCTCGCCGAGGATGTGGCGGGCCATCTCGACCACGATGTAGTCGGCCTCGAGCAGGCCGTTGTCCAGGTCATTGCCGTAGCGCGAGAGGCCCTGCAGGCAGCTGGGGCAGCTGGTGAGGATCTTGGTGGGCTGGCCCGCGGCGCGCGGCGCGATCTCCGCCAGCGCTGCGGCGCCCTTCTTCAGCTCTTCTTCCTTGCGGAAGCGCACCTGCGTGGACACGTCCGGCCGCGTCACACCCAGCGTGCCCGATTCGCCGCAGCAGCGTTCGGACTTGAGCACGTCGGGGCCGACCAGCGCCTTCACGGTCTTCATCGGGTCTTGCAGCTTCATCGGCGTGTGGCAGGGGTCGTGGTAGAGATAGGCCTCTTTCGCCTCCAGCCTGATTCCCTTTTCGAGCAGGTACTCGTGGATGTCGATGATGCGGCTGCCCGGGAAAATCTTGTCGAACTGGTAGCCCTGCAGCTGGTCGTAGCAGGTGCCGCAGCTCACCACCACGGTCTTGATGTCGAGGTAGTTGAGCGTGTTGGCCACGCGGTGGAACAGCACGCGGTTGTCGGTGATGATCTTCTCGGCCTTGTCGAACTGGCCCGAGCCGCGCTGCGGGTAGCCGCAGCACAGGTAGCCGGGCGGCAGCACGGTCTGCACGCCGGCGTGCCAGAGCATGGCCTGGGTGGCCAGGCCAACCTGGCTGAACAGGCGCTCCGAGCCGCAGCCGGGGAAGTAGAAGACCGCCTCGGTCTCGGCCGTGGTGCCCTGCGGGTTGCGGATGATGGGGACGTAGTCCTTGTCCTCGATATCGAGCAGCGCCCGCGCGGTTTTCTTGGGCAGGCCGCCCGGCATCTTCTTGTTGATGAAGTGGATGACCTGCTCTTTGATGGGCGCCGGGCCCAGGGTGGCCGGCGGCGCGCTGGTCTGCCTGCGCGCCACGCGCTTGAGCAGCTGGTTGGCCAGGCGCTGCGCCTTGAAGCCCACACCGACCATGGCCGTGCGCATGAGCTTGATGGTCTCGGGCTGGGTGGCGTTGAGGAAGAACATGGCCGCCGCATTGCCGGGACGGAAGCTCTTCTGGCCCATCTTGCGCAAGAGGTTGCGCATGTTCATGGTCACGTCGCCGAAGTCGATCTTCACCGGGCAGGGCGTGAGGCACTTGTGGCAGACCGTGCAGTGGTCGGCCACGTCCTCGAACTCCTGCCAGTGCTGGATGCTCACGCCGCGGCGCGTCTGCTCTTCGTACAGGAAGGCCTCGATCAGCAGCGAGGTGGCCAGGATCTTGTTGCGCGGGCTGTAGAGCAGGTTGGCGCGTGGCACATGGGTGGCGCAGACCGGCTTGCACTTGCCGCAGCGCAGGCAGTCCTTCACCGAATCGGCGATGGCGCCGATGTCGCTCTGCTGCATGATCAGCGACTCGTGCCCCATGAGGCCGAAACTCGGCGTGTAGGCGTTGGTCAGGTCGGCGTACAGAGTGCCCGGCGCCACACCGCCTTCGCGCAGCAGCTTGCCCTTGTTGAAACGGCCTTCGGGATCGACGCGCGCCTTGTAGTCGGCGAACGGCGCCAGTTCGGCGTCCGACAGGAATTCGAGCTTGGTGATGCCGATTCCGTGCTCGCCCGAAATCACACCGTCGAGGCTTCGCGCGAGCTGCATGATGCGCGCCACGGCTTCGTGCGCCGTCTGCAGCATCTCGTAGTTGTCGCTGTTGACGGGAATGTTGGTGTGCACGTTGCCATCGCCCGCGTGCATGTGAAGGGCCACCCAGACGCGGCCTTTCAGCACGCGCTGGTGGATGGCGCTGACTTCCTGCAGGATGGGCTTGAATGCCTCACCCGCGAACAGGCCGGACAGCGGCGTGCGGATCTGCGTCTTCCAGCTCGCGCGCAGCGTGTGGTCCTGCAGCTGCGGAAACAGTTCATCGACACGCGCCAGCCAGTCCTGCCAGAGCGCGCGCACTTCGTGCAGCTGGGCAATGGCCTGCTGCACGCGGTCTTCCATCAGTTCGGCCGAAGGGATGTCGTTGGCATCGTCGGTCTTGCCCAGCGGCAGGTTGCCGCGCGTGAAGAACGCCTCCAGCGCATCGACGAGCTGCAGCTTGTTGCGCAGGCTCAGCTCGATGTTGATGCGCTCGATGCCGTCGGTGTACTCGGCCATGCGCGGCAGCGGGATCACCACGTCTTCATTGATCTTGAAGGCGTTGGTGTGGCGGCTGATGGCGGCCGTGCGCTTGCGATCGAGCCAGAACTTCTTGCGCGCCTCGGCGCTGATGGCGATGAAACCCTCGCCCGAGCGCGAGTTGGCAAGGCGCACCACTTCCGAGGTGGCCCGCGCCACGGCGTCGGCGTCGTCGCCCGCGATGTCGCCGATCAGCACCATCTTGGGCAGGCCGCCGTGCTTCTTGCTCTTGGTGGCATAGCCGACGGCGCGCAGGTAGCGGTCATCCAGATGTTCGAGGCCCGCCAGCAGAACCAGCGGCTCGCTGCCGCCCTCGGCGCGCTTTTGCAGCGCGAACATGAAATCCTTGATTTCCACGATGCTGGGCACGGCGTCCTTGGCGTTGCCGAAGAACTCCAGGCACACGGTGCGCGTGTGTTCAGGCATGCGGTGCACCACCCAGCGGCAACTGGTGATGAGGCCGTCGCAGCCTTCCTTCTGGATGCCCGGCAGGCCCGAGAGGAACTTGTCGGTCACGTCCTTGCCCAGGCCTTCCTTGCGGAAGGTCTTGCCGGGAATGTCCAGGCGCTCGGTGCGCAGCGGCGTCTTGCCGTCGGCTGCGAAGTAGCGCAGCTCGAAACAGGCCATCTCGGCGTCATGGATCTTGCCGAGGTTGTGATCCATGCGGACCACTTCCAGCCATTCGGCCTGCGGCGTGACCATGCGCCACGAGGCCAGGTTGTCCAGTGCCGTGCCCCACAGCACGGCCTTCTTGCCGCCGGCGTTCATGGCGACGTTGCCGCCCACGCACGAGGCCTCGGCCGACGTCGGGTCGACCGCGAAGACGAAACCCGCGCGCTCGGCCGCGTCGGCCACGCGCTGGGTCACCACACCGGCTTCGGTCCAGATGGTGGGCACGGGGTGGCCGATGCCGGGAATCTGCACATGCTCGACCTCGGTCATGGCCTCCAGCTTCTCGGTGTTGATGACCGCACTCTTCCAGGTCAGCGGGATGGCGCCGCCGGTGTAGCCGGTGCCGCCTCCTCGCGGGATGATGGTCAGTCCGAGCTCGATGCAGGCGGCCACCAGGCCGGCCATCTCCGCCTCGGTATCGGGCGTGAGCACGACAAAGGGATATTCGACGCGCCAGTCGGTGGCATCGGTGACGTGCGAGACACGCGAGAGGCCGTCGAACTTGATGTTGTCCCTGGCCGTGTGCCTGTGCAGCACGCGCTGGGCGCGGCGCCGCAGCGCGGCCGTCTCGTCGAAGGTGCGGTCGAAGGCGTCGACGGCGGCACGGGCAGCCACCAGCAAGTCACCCACCAGCGCATCGCGGTCGGCGTCGACTGCGGGCGTGCGGCGCTTTTCCACCTCGGCCAGCCGATGGCGCAGGGCCTCGACCAGCTGGCGACGGCGCTTGGGGTTGTCCAGCAGGTCGTCCTGCAGGTACGGATTGCGCTGCACCACCCAGATGTCGCCGAGCACTTCATAGAGCATGCGGGCCGAGCGGCCGGTCTGGCGTTCCTCGCGCAGGCGCGAGAGCAGCTCCCAGGCAGGCGCGCCCAGCAGGCGGATCACGATCTCCCGGTCGGAGAAGCTCGTGTAGTTGTAGGGGATTTCGCGCAGCCGCGCTGGCTCGGAAACCTGCGCGATCAGGGCGGCCAACGCCGTCGGAGCATTCATGGGAAATGTCGTTGCGAACGCGTGGCGCCCGCCTTGCCGTGGGAGGGCGATTTTATTCCGCCCGGCCGGGGCGTGCCGGCCACGCCGGCCATGCCCCGCAACGCGGGCCCACAGGGCCCGCCGTCCGCTAGAACAGCACGCGCGTGCGCAGCGTGCCCGGCACCTCGGCCAGACGGGCAGCGACGGCCTCGGACGAGCCGGCGTCGATGTCCATCACCACGTAGCCCACCCGCTCGTTGGTCTGCAGGTACTGCGCCGAGATGTTGATGCCCAAGTCCGAGAACACGCGATTGACCTCTGACATCACGCCCGGCACGTTGCGGTGCACGTGCAGGATGCGATGCTTGCCGGGGTGGGCGGGCAGCGCCACCTCGGGCAGGTTGACCGAGGTGATGGAGGTGCCGTTGTCGCTGTAGCGGATGAGCTTGTCTGCCACCTCGACGCCGATGTTGGCCTGCGCTTCCATGGTCGAGCCGCCCACGTGCGGCGTGAGGATGACGTTGTCCAGGCCGCGCAGGGGCGAGACGAACTCGTCCTTGTTGCTGCGTGGCTCCTCGGGGAACACGTCGATCGCAGCGCCCAGCAGGTGGCCGGACCGGAGAGCCTCGGCCAGCGGGTCGATCTCGACCACGGTGCCGCGCGAGGCGTTGATCAGGATGGCGCCGGGCTTCATGGCCGCGATCTGGGCCGCGCCGATCATCCACTGGGTGGAAGGCAGCTCGGGTACATGCAGCGTCACGATGTCGCTGGTGGCCAGCAGTTCGGCCAGACTGGCCTGGCGGGCATTGCCCAGCGGCAGCTTGGCCACTACATCGTGGAACACCACGTGCATGCCCAGCGATTCGGCCAGCACCGACAGTTGCGTGCCGATGGAGCCGTAGCCGATGATGCCCAGCGTCTTGCCGCGAATCTCGTACGAGTCTGTGGCGCTCTTGAGCCAGCCTCCCCGATGGGCCGCTGCATTCTTGGCCGGAATGCCGCGCAGCAGCAGGATCGCCTCACCCAGCACCAGTTCGGCCACAGAGCGCGTGTTGGAGTACGGCGCATTGAAGATGGCCACGCCACGCTCGGCCGCGGCCACCAGGTCGACCTGGTTGGTGCCGATGCAGAAGCAGCCCGCCGCCACGAGCTTGGGCGCATGCGCCAATGCCTCGGCCGTGAGTTGCGTGCGCGAGCGGATGCCCAGAAAGTGCACATCGGCGAGCTTGGCGTGGAGTTCGTCGCCCTCGAGCGCACCCGACAGCGCCTCGACCTGCGTATAGCCCGCGTTGCGCAACAGTTCCTGCGCCGAAGGGTGGATGCCCTCGAGCAGGAGGAACTTGATCTTGCTTTTGTCCAGGGAGGTCTTGGTCATGGCATTCCGGGTAAAAACAGGCGCGCCTCAGCCGGGCTTGAATCCCGACTGGAAAGATCGGAAATCCTAGCATGCTGCGCTGCAGCACACGCGCGCCACCGTGCGAGTGGAACGGGTTTTCCCGCTTTGTGACGGTTCCAAGGCATGGCGAAATTGTCTTTCGAATGTCATAAACGATTCATAGCATCCACGCTTTCAGCCCACAGGAGTTCCAGACCATGAAATTCAGATCCGTGGCCGCGGCCATCGCCGCGACCTTCGCCGTGCAGGGTGCCGCACTGGCACAAACCGAAATCCAGTGGTGGCATTCCATGACGGCCGTGAACGGCGAGTGGGTCAACGATCTGGCCAAGCAGTTCAACGAGAGCCAGAAGCAATACAAGATCGTCCCGACCTTCAAGGGCTCGTACGACGAATCGATGACGGCGTCGATCGCCGCCTTCCGCGCAGGCAACGCACCGCACATCCTGCAGGTGTTCGAAGTGGGCACGGCCACGATGATGGCCAGCAAGGGCGCGATCGTTCCCGTGGGCAAGGTGATGCAGGACGCGGGCGTGAAGTTCGATCCGAAGGCCTACATCCCCGCCGTGGCCGGCTACTACACCGCGCCCAACGGCCAGATGCTGAGCTTCCCGTTCAACAGCTCGACCACCATCTTCTATTTCAACAAGGACGCCTTCAAGGCGGCCGGACTGCCCACCGACAAGGCGCCGGCGACCTGGCCCGAAGTCGTTTCCGCCGCCGCCAAGCTCAAGGCCAGCGGCCACAAGTGCCCGTTCACCACGGCCTGGCAGAACTGGACGCAGATGGAGAGCTTCTCGGCCTGGCACAACGTCGAATTCGCCAGCAAGGGCAACGGCCTGCAGGGCATGGACGCGCGCCTGAAGGTGAACTCGCCGCTGCACGAGCGCCACATCACCAATCTGGCCAACATGGCCAAGCAGGGCCTGTTCGTCTACAAGGGCCGCGGCAACGTGCCGGAGGCCTCGTTCGTGTCGGGCGAGTGCGCCATGATCAACACCTCGTCCGGCTTCTACGGCAACGTGGCCAAGAACGCCAAGTTCGCCTATGGCCTGGCCCCGCTGCCCTACTACCCCGACGTCCCGGGTGCACCGCAGAACACCGTGATCGGCGGCGCCAGCCTCTGGGTGATGGCCGGCAAGAAGCCCGAGGAATACAAGGGCGTGGCCGAGTTCTTCAAGTTCATCTCGACCCCCGAAGTGCAATCGGCCAGCCACAAGCGCACCGGCTACCTGCCCGTCACCATGGCGTCGTACGAGCTGACTGAGAAGTCGGGCTTCTACAACCAGAACCCCGGCACCGACGTGGCTGTGACGCAGATGATCCGCAAGGTGACCGACAAGAGCCGCGGCATCCGCCTGGGCAATTACGTGCAGATCCGCGCCATCGAGGACGAAGAACTCGAGCAGGTCTGGAACGGCCGCAAGACGCCCAAGGAGGCGCTGGACTCGATCGTCAAGCGCGGCAACGAGCAGCTCGAACGCTTCCAGAAGGCCAACAAGGGTTGAACGTTTCCGAGCGCTAAACTGCCCCGCCGCCCGGCTGTGTGCCCGGGCGGCGTTTTCATTGGGGTCCCATGGAAAAACGTGTCGTCTTCCGCTCTGCCTGGTTGCCCTGGGCCCTGCTGTTGCCTCAGCTGGTGATCATCAGCGTCTTTTTCTTCTGGCCGGCCAGCCAGGCGCTGATGCAGTCGCTGCAGTCGCAGGACGCCTTCGGCATGTCGACCACCTGGGTCGGCCTGGAGAATTTCCAGCGACTGTTCGATGACCCGTCGTACATCGAATCCTTCAAGACCACGGCGCTCTTCTCGGTGCTGGTGGCGGGCATCGGCATCGCGCTGTCGCTGCTTCTGGCAGTGTTCGCGGACCGCGTGGTACGTGGCACGCACATCTACCGCACGCTGCTGATCCTGCCGTACGCCATCGCGCCGGCCGTGGCGGCGGTATTGTGGGTGTTCATGTTCTCACCCTCTCTGGGTGTGGTGTCGTATGCGCTGGGCAAGATCGGCTACGACTGGAACCACCTGCTCAACGGCGGCCATGCCATGACGCTGATCGTGATCGCGTCGGTGTGGAAGCAGATTTCCTACAACTTCCTGTTCTTCCTGGCGGGCCTGCAATCGATCCCCAAGTCGCTGATCGAGGCCGCGGCCATCGACGGTGCGCGCCCCTGGCGCCGGTTCTGGACGGTGCAATTCCCGCTGCTCTCGCCCACGACGTTCTTCCTGCTGGTGATCAACATCGTCTACGCCTTCTTCGACACCTTCGCCATCGTCGATGCGGCCACGCAGGGCGGCCCCGGCAAGGACACGGCGATCCTGGTCTACAAGGTCTACTACGACGGCTTCAAGGCCATGGACCTGGGCGGCTCGGCCGCGCAGTCGGTGGTGCTGATGGCGATCGTCATCGTGCTGACCGTGATCCAGTTCCGCTACGTCGAGAAGAAAGTGAACTACTGATGACCCGAGGTACTTCCCATGGTTGAGCGCCGCCCCACATTGGGCATCCTGGCGCACGCGGTGATGATCCTCGGCGTGCTGATCGTGGCCTTTCCGCTGTATCTGGCCTTCGTCGCGTCCACGCACACGCCGCAGGCCATCGTGCAGGCTCCCATGCCGCTCACGCCGGGCGCCAATTTCTGGGACACCTACCAGGCCGCCCTGTTCGGCCGCGAGACCGGCGCGGGCTCGCGCGCACCGGTGATCCGCATGATGTGGGTGAGCCTGGTGTCGGCCCTGGTCATCACGTTCGGCAAGATCGCCATCTCGCTGCTGTCGGCCTTTGCCGTCGTGTACTTCCGCTTTCCGTTCCGCGGCCTGTGCTTCTGGGCCATCTTCATCACGCTGATGCTGCCGGTGGAGGTGCGCATCGGGCCCACCTACCAGGTGGTGTCGGACCTCGGCATGCTCAACAGCTACGCCGGGCTCACGGTGCCGCTGATCGCATCGGCCACGGCCACGTTCCTGTTCCGCCAGTTCTTCCTGACCGTCCCCGACGAGCTGGTGGAGGCCGCGCGCATGGACGGCGCCGGGCCGCTGCGCTTCTTCAAGGACGTGCTGGTGCCGCTGTCGGCCACCTCGATCGCGGCGCTGTTCGTGATCCAGTTCATCTACGGCTGGAACCAGTATCTCTGGCCGCTGCTGGCCACCACCAGCGAGGACATGTACCCCGTGGTGATCGGCATCAAGCGGATGATCGCCGGCGGCGATTCGCAGAACGAATGGAACGTCGTCATGGCGACCGCGCTGCTGGCCATGCTGCCGCCAGCCATCGTCGTCGTGCTGATGCAGAAGTGGTTCGTCAAGGGCCTCGTGGACACCGAGAAGTAAAGAACGCAGAGAACACCATGGCAGCCATCCAACTCAAAGACGTCGTCAAGCGCTACGGCACGGGCGCGAGCGCATTGCAAGTCATCCACGGCGTCAACGCCGACATCGCCGATGGCGAGTTCATCGTCATCGTCGGGCCCTCGGGCTGCGGCAAGTCCACGCTGCTGCGCATGGTCGCGGGCCTGGAGGAAGTCAGCGGTGGGACCATCTCGATCGGCAACCGCGTGGTCAACGACCTGGAGCCCGCCGAGCGCGACATTGCCATGGTGTTCCAGAACTACGCGCTCTATCCGCACATGAGCGTGTTCGACAACATGGCCTATGGGCTGAAGATCGCCAAGGTGCCCAAGGACGAGATCAAGGCCCGCGTGGACAAGGCCGCCGGCATCCTCGAGCTCGGCCATCTGCTCGAGCGCAAACCGCGCCAGCTCTCTGGTGGCCAGCGCCAACGCGTGGCGATGGGGCGCGCCATCGTGCGCCAGCCGCAGGTGTTCCTGTTCGACGAGCCGTTGTCCAACCTCGACGCCAAGCTTCGCGCGCAGACGCGGCTCGAAATCCAGAAGCTGCATCGCGAACTGGGCATCACCAGCCTGTTCGTCACCCACGACCAGGTCGAGGCCATGACACTGGCGCAGCGCATGATCGTGATGAATGCCGGGAACATGGAGCAGTTCGGCACGCCCGAAGAGGTGTACACGCGGCCGGCGTCCACCTTCGTGGCCAGCTTCATCGGCTCGCCCCCTATGAACCTGCTGCGCCATGCGCCGGGCGGACGCGATGGAGCGATCCTTGGCATCCGGCCCGAGCACCTCGACGTGGGCGCCGTGGGCTGGGAGGCGCGCGTGGAAACCTCTGAACTGCTGGGCGCCGAGCGCCTGATCTACGCCCGCGTGGGCGACGAGCAGGTCATCATTCGCGTGGAGGAGCACGGCGGTGCGCCGGCCCCCGACAGCGTCATCCGCATCGCACCGCGCGAAGACCGCCTGCACTGGTTCGACGCCGCCACCGGCAAACGCCTGTGACCGCCGCGCCGTCCGCCCCGCTGTCGCACTGGCCGTATCCGCGCTGGATTGCGCACCGCGGCGCGGGCAAGCTGGCCCCGGAAAACACGCTGGCCGCGTTCCGCCTCGGCGCGCACCACGGCTATCGCATGTACGAGTGCGACGTGAAGCTGTCGGCCGACGGCGTGCCCTTCCTGCTGCACGACGCCACGCTGGAACGCACCACCACGGGCTCAGGCACCGCCAGCGAGCGCACATGGGGCGAACTGGCCCAGCTTGACGCCGGCGGCTGGCACAGCCGAGCCTACGCGGGCGAACCGCTCATGACGCTCGAGGCGCTGGCGCGGCATTGCCACGCGCAGGGGCACCTGCTCAACATCGAGATCAAGCCCACACCGGGCGACGAGGCGCGCACCGGCCAGATCGTTGCACATGCCGCTGCCCGCCTGTGGCAGGGCGCAGCCGTGCTGCCGCTGTTGACGTCCTTCCAGCCGGCATCGCTGGTGGCTGCCCGCGCGGCCGTGCCGGCCCTGCCGCTCGGTCTGCTGCTGGCCGAATGGCGCGACGACGCCCTCGCCTTCGCTCAGGAACAGGCCTGCGTCGCCATCGTCTGCCAGTGGGAGCTGTGGACGGCTGAACGCTTGTCGCAGGTGCACGCGCTTGGCATGCGCGCCCTGAGCTACACGGTGAACGACGCCGGTGCAGCGCAGCGGCTGCTGGCGCTGGGCACGGACGGCATCATCACGGACCGCGTGGATCTGTTCGCGCCGACGCTGTGACGACCGTCAGCGCCGCCAGCCCCGCCAGGCGATCCAGTGCGCCGTGGCGCAGGCGATCACCAGCGCGCCGTAGGTAAGCATCGCGCCATCCCGACCCGTCACCACGAGCCCGGCACCGAGGACGCCGACCCCCACTGCGAAGACGATCAGCATCACTACCCACGCACGGGGTGACCCTGCCGGCGGGCGCAGCGCGAAGCGGCCGAACAGCCCCAGGCACAACGCGACGAAGGCGGCCGGTGCCACGAAGTTCAGCAGGTGGTGGAGGAAATCGAGGAAACCCACGGTTGGCAAAAAAGGCTGGGCAGCAGGGCGACAGCAGGAGAGTGCGCCAAATTTTATAATCGTCGGATGACCGTCTGGGCCCTGGGACTCAACCACACGACCGCGCCGCTCGACCTGCGTGGCCGTTTCGCCTATGCGGCGGACCAGTTGCCACCCGTGCTGCACGGCCTGCGCAGCGCGTTGCCGCGCAGGCACGAGGCGGCCATCGTCTCGACCTGCAACCGTACCGAGATCTATTGCGCAGGGGATTCGTCCGACCTCGACCATGCCGTCAACTGGCTGGCTGAGAGTGGCGGCGTATCCCCGGCCCTGCTGCGCTCGCACGCCTACACCCTGGCCGACAGCCAGGTTGCCCGCCACGCCTTCCGCGTGGCCAGCGGCCTGGATTCCATGGTGCTGGGCGAGCCGCAGATCCTGGGCCAGATGAAAGACGCCGTGCGCGCCGCCGAGGCTGCGGGCGCCCTGGGAACCACCCTCAACCAGTTGTTCCAGCGTTCGTTCGCCGTCGCCAAGGAAGTGCGCACGTCCACCGAGATCGGTGCCCATTCGATCAGCATGGCCGCTGCAGCCGTCCGGCTGGCCAGCCAGCTGTTCGAGGACATGGGCCAGATCCGCGTGCTGTTCGTGGGTGCGGGCGAGATGATCGAGTTGGCGGCCACGCATTTCGCGGCACGCAACCCCAAGGGCATCGCCATCGCCAATCGCACGCTCGAACGCGGCGAGAAGCTGGCCAGCCGCTTCGGCGCCGAGGTGATGCGGCTGGCCGACTTGCCCCACCGGCTGCATGAGTTCGATGCCGTGGTCAGTTGCACCGCCAGCACGCTGCCCATCATCGGCCTGGGCGCGGTCGAGCGCGCCCTCAAGGCGCGCCGGCATCGCCCGATGTTCATGGTCGACCTCGCGGTGCCGCGAGACATCGAGCCCGAAGTCAAGGCGCTGGAAGACGTCTATCTCTATACCGTCGATGATCTGGCCGCCGCCGTGCAGACGGCCCAGGCCAGCCGCCAGGCCGCCGTCGCGCAGGCCGAGGCCATCATCGATGCGGGCGTGCAGAGCTTCATGCACTGGATGGACCAGCGCGGCAGCGTGCCGCTGATCCAGCAGCTCAATGCACAGGCCGAAGAATGGCGCGCGCTGGAGATCGCCCGCGCACGCCGCCTGCTGGCGCGCGGCGAAGACATCGAATCGGTGCTGGACGCGCTGTCGCGTGGCCTCACGCAGAAGATGCTGCATGGCGCCATGGCCGAGCTGAACGCGGCCGATGCCGCGCACCGCGAGCAGACGGCGCAGTCCATCTCGCGCCTGTTCCTGCGCCAGGAACGTTAGCGGCCACCGCCGCCGCGCCGCCACTGGCGCGATCCGTGGCCGGCCGCGCCGGTGCTCTCTCGTCCCGTCTTCCATCCGTCGCGCCCATGAAGCCTTTCCTGATCCAGCAGCTCGAACGCCACGCGCAGCGCCTGACGGAGCTCGACTTCCTGCTCTCGCGCGAGGACATCATGGCCGACATGAAGCAGTTCCTCGCGCTCTCGCGCGAGCACAGCGACGTGTCCCACCTGGTGCAGCGCTACGCGCGCTGGCAGCAGCGCCAGCGCGACCTGGTGGCCGCCGATGAGATGCGGGCCGATCCCGACATGGCCGAACTGGCGGCCGAGGAAGCCCTGACCGCCCAGGCCGAATCGACCCAACTGGAAGACGAACTGCAGCGACTGCTGCTGCCGCGCGATCCGGACGACGTGCGCCCGGCCTTCCTCGAAATCCGCGCGGGCACGGGCGGCGACGAGTCCGCGCTGTTCGCCGGCGACCTGCTGCGCATGTACACCCGCTACGCCGAGCGCCAGGGCTGGCGCTGCGAGCTGCTGTCCGAATCATCCGGAGAAGTCGGCGGCTACAAGGAGGTGGTGCTGCGCATCGAGGACGCCGCCGGCGGCCCCGGCGTGTTCGGCCAGCTTCGATTCGAATCCGGCGGCCATCGCGTGCAGCGCGTGCCGGCCACCGAGACGCAGGGCCGCATCCACACCAGCGCCTGCACGGTGGCCGTGCTGGCCGAGCCCGACGAGGCCCAGGCCGTGCAGATCAACCCGGCCGACCTGCGCATCGACACCTTCCGCGCCAGCGGCGCGGGCGGGCAGCACATCAACAAGACTGATTCGGCCGTGCGCATCACGCACATTCCCACCGGCATCGTGGCCGAGTGCCAGGACGACCGGAGCCAGCACCGCAACAAGGCCAAGGCCCTGCAGGTGCTGTCCGCGCGCATCCAGGAAAAGGAGCGCGCCGAGCGCGCCGCCAAGGACGCCGCGCTGCGCAAGGGCCTCATCGGCAGCGGCGACCGCAGCGACCGCATCCGCACCTACAACTTCCCGCAGGGCCGGCTCACGGATCACCGCATCAATCTCACGCTCTACAAGCTGACCTTCATCATGGAAGGCGACCTAGGCGAAGTGCTGCAGGCCCTGCGCCACGCGCACGAAGCCGAACAGCTGGCCGCGCTGGAGGCCGGCACGTGACGGTCGCCGAAGCGCTACGTGCTGCGGCCGCTCTGGGCCTGGACCGGCTGGACGCACAGATCCTGTTGCTGCACACGCTGCAACGCGCACAGCACGACCGGGCCTGGCTGCTGGCCCATGACACCGACGAGGTGCCGGAGCCGGTGCTAGCGAGCTTCCAGGCCGACTGCGTGCGCCGCGTGGCCGGCGAGCCCGTGGCTTACCTCGTGGGCGAGAAGGAATTCCACGGCCTGCCATTCCAGGTCGACGCCCGCGTGCTGGTGCCGCGCCCGGACACCGAGACGCTGGTCGACTGGGCGCTCGACGTGCTGCAGGATGTGGCCGTACCGCGCATCGTCGACCTGGGCACTGGCAGCGGCGCCATCGCCCTCGCGTTGGCGCATGCACGCCCGGACGCCCGCATCACGGCGGTGGACGCGAGCGCCCCGGCACTCGATGTGGCGCGAGCCAATGCCGCGCGTCTCGGCCTGGGCAATGTCCAGTTCCAGCGAGGCGACTGGCTGGACGGGCTCGATGGCCCGTTCGAGCTGATCGTCTCCAATCCACCCTACATTGCCAACGACGACCCCCACCTGCCCGCCCTGCGCCACGAGCCCCGCTCGGCCCTGGCAAGCGGCCCTGACGGACTCGACGACATCCGTCGCATCGTCACCCAGGCACCGGCGCGGCTGGCGGCTGGCGGCTGGCTGCTGCTGGAACACGGCTGGAACCAGGCCGCAGCGGTGCGGGCGCTGCTGGTCGGCGCCGACCTGCAGCGCCCCATCAGCCGGTCGGACCTTGCGGGCATCGAACGCTGCAGCGGCGCGCAGCGTGCGCCGGGCTGATAATGGCATCCAACACCCTGCTGTCACAGGAGATTTCCATGAGCGATACCCAGCAACGCATCGATTCCCTCGTCAAAGGCAACGACATCCTGCTCTTCATGAAGGGCAACGCCAGCTTCCCCATGTGCGGCTTCTCGGGCCGCGCGATCCAGATCCTCAAGGCCTGCGGCGTGGACACGCGCGCACTCAAGACCGTGAACGTGCTGGACGACGCCGAGATCCGCCAGGGCATCAAGGAATACAGCAACTGGCCCACCATTCCGCAGCTCTACGTGAAGGGCGAGTTCGTCGGCGGCTCGGACATCATGATGGAGATGTACGAGAACGGCGAACTGCAGCAGCTGCTGGCCGACAAGGCCGCCTGAGTTCCGTTCCGCCCCGCGCACCTGCTGACGACGGCCCCGGTCCTCCGGGGCCGTTTTTCATCGTCGGGTCGCCGCAGGACAGGAAGCATTTCCTCGGGGGACATGGTCCCATTTTCTGTCTGATGTACGGACCGTCCACGGGGTTGCCACGAAGGCGCCACGCCACGCGCCAGGGCTACACTCACGGCGCCCTTCCGGCGCGTGCAACAGCCCATGACCCTCACGCAGAGCTTCATCGTCATCCTCTTCCTGATCGTCGCGAGCGCCTTCTTCTCGGTCGCCGAGATCTCGCTGGCGGCGGCGCGTCGCCTGCGGCTGCGCCAGATGGCCGACGACGGCGACGCCCGCGCCGAACGCGTGATGCGCGTGCAGGAGCAGCCCGGGCACTACTTCACGGTGGTGCAGATCGGACTCAACGCGGTGTCCATCCTAGGCGGCATCGTTGGCGAGGGCGCGCTCAGCCCCTATCTCACTGAGTTCTTCTCGATCTGGCTGTCGCCCGGACGCGCAGCCACCGCCGGCTTCCTGCTGTCGTTCTTCGCCGTGACCTCGCTGTTCATCCTGTTCGCCGACCTGTTCCCCAAGCGACTGGGCATGACGAACCCGGAAAACCTGGCCGTACGCGTGATCGTGCCGATGCGGACGCTGATGTCGGTGCTGCGCCCACTCGTGTGGCTCTACAGCCATGCGGCCGACCTGCTGTTCAAGCTGCTGGGCCTGCCGTCCACTCGCGACGATCGCATCACGTCGGACGACATCCTGGCGCTCACCGAAGCCGGCGCCCAGGCCGGCGTGCTGGCGCGGCCCGAGCAGCAGGTGATTGCCAATGTGTTCGAGCTCGACACGCGCACCGTGGGCAGCGCCATGACACCGCGCGACCGCATCGCCTACTTCCTCAAGGACGACCCGGACCAGGTGATCCGCGCCCGCATCGCGGCCGAGCCGTTCTCGACGTATCCGGTGTGCGAGGGCAACATCGATCACGTGATCGGCTACGTCGATGCCAAGGACCTGTTCCAGCGCGCGCTCAACAACCAGCCGATCACGCTGGGCAGCGACGACCTCGTGCGCAAGATCCTCGTCGTGCCCGACCGGCTGACGCTGGCCGAGGTGCTGGAAGCCTTCCGTCAGGCCCACGAGGACTTCGCGGTCATCGTCAACGAGTACAGCCTGGTCGTCGGCGTGGTCACGCTCAACGACGTGATGAGCACGGTGATGGGCGAGCTGGTGATGACGCCGGAGGAAGAGCTCATCGTGCGTCGCGACGAGAACTCGTGGCTCATCGACGGCGCCACACCGATGCAGGACGTGCAGCGCGCGCTCGGCGTGGACGAATGGCCGCATGCCGACGAGTACGAAACGCTGGCCGGCTTTTTGATGGTGATGCTGCGCCGCGTGCCCCGGCGCACCGATTGCGTGAGCTGGAGCGGGATGCGGTTCGAGGTGCTGGACGTCGACAGTTACCGCATCGACCAGGTGATGGTGTCGCGCGAAGGCGCGAACGTCGCCGCAGCGCCGGTTTCGGTGGTCAGGACGCCTGGGGGTCCTTGAACTCCCACTGCGCCTTGGCGCGCAATACGGCCGTGGGATAGGGTGCGCGGCCGCGGCTGCCGTTGTAGCGGCCCAGCGCCATGAACAGGTCGCCGCGCTCGCGGTCGAGGTAGTGCCGCATGATCACGCAGCCGAAACGCAGGTTGGTCTGCATGTGGAACAGGCTGCTCGGGTCGCCATTGCCGATCACGCGGGTCCAGAACGGCATGACCTGCATGTAGCCGCGCGCGCCCGCGCTGCTGACCGCGAATTTGCGGAATGCGCTTTCGACCTGGATCAGGCCCATGACCAGCGAGATGTCGAGGCCGGCACGGCGGCTTTCGTACCACGCGGTCTGCAGGAATTCGCGCCGCACATCCCAGTCGGGCTTGCGGCGCTTGAGCCGCTCGCTCATCGCGCCAAGCCAGCGCAAGTAAACCAGACGCGCCTCGGTGGTGGCGAACTCGGGCACAGGCGGCGCCGTGTTGGCGATGGCCGAGCTCAGCGCGGTACGCACGGAATCGGCCAGCGGCTCCTCGATTTGCGCGCCGGCCCACGCCGGCGTGGCCGCACTGCCGGCGCCCAAAGCGGCCGCGCCGGCCGCCCAGCCCAGCCAATGCCGCCTTTGCAAGCCGGTGTACGTCGCTGTCATCGTCATGCGGCGAACCTTGCCGGCCACTGAATCAGGCCTGCAACCGGCTCTTCAGGAACGTACGGATCTCGTCAGGCGCGACTTTGGTTGCGGCGGTGTCGCGGCGGTGCTGGTATTCCAGCTGGCCTTCTTTGAGGCCGCGATCGGAAATCACCACGCGATGCGGCACTCCGATCAGCTCCCAGTCGGCGAACATCGCGCCGGGGCGCTCGCCGCGGTCGTCGAGGATCACGTCCACGCCGGAGGCGAGCAGGTCGGCGAGCAGCGACTCGGCCGACTCCCGCACCGCGTCGCTGCGATCCATGCCGATCGGACAGATCACGACGGTGAATGGCGCTATGGCGTCAGGCCAGATGATGCCGCGCTCGTCATGGTTCTGTTCGATCGCCGCCGCCGGCAGGCGCGTGATGCCGATGCCGTAGCAGCCCATCTCCAGCAGGCGCGGCTTGCCTCCTTCGTCGAGGAAGGTGGCGTTCATGGCCTGGCTGTACTTGGTGCCCAGCACGAACACATGCCCCACTTCGATGCCGCGCTCGATGGCCAGTGCGCCCTTGCCGTCGGGCGACAAGTCACCGGCCACCACGTTGCGGATATCGGCCACCAGCGCAGGTTCGGGCAGGTCGCGTCCCCAGTTGACGCCGGTGATGTGGAAGTCAGGCTCGTTGGCACCGCAGATCCAATCAGCCATCAGCGCCACCTCGCGGTCAGCAACGACCTTGACCGGCAGCTTTGTGTTCAGCGGGCCGAGATAGCCCGGCTTGCAGCCGAAGTGCGCCTCGATCTCGGCGACCGTGGCAAAACGGAAGCCGCCCAGGCCCGGCAGCTTGCCCACCTTGACCTCATTCATGTCGTGATCGCCACGCAGCAGCAGCAGCCAGACCTGCGTGGCCTTGACCACGCCGGCCTCGTCAACGGCGTCGGTAGCCAGCACCAGCGACTTCACCGTGGTGGACAGCGGCACGCCCAGCAACTGGGCCACGTCGGCGCAGGTGGACTTGCCGGGCGTTGGCGTCTTCGTGAGCGTGGCCGATGCGGTGCCGCGCGGGCCCTCCGGCGCCAGGGCTTCGGCCTTCTCCATGTTGGCCGCGTAATCGCTGCCGGGGCAGTAGACGATCGCATCCTCACCTGTGGCAGCGATCACCTGGAATTCCTCGGACAGGTCGCCACCGATGGCACCGCTGTCGGCCGCCACCGCACGGTAGCGCAGGCCGAAGCGGTCGAAGATGCGACGGTAGGCGTCTGCCATGATCTTGTAGCTGGCCTTGGCGCCATCGAGATCACGGTCGAAGCTGTAGGCGTCTTTCATGATGAACTCGCGCCCGCGCATCAGGCCGAAGCGCGGACGGCGCTCGTCACGGAACTTGGTCTGAATCTGATAGAAGTTTTTGGGCAGCTGCTTGTAGCTGCGCAGCTCCTGCCGGGCAATGTCGGTCACGACCTCTTCCGACGTAGGCTGCACGATGAAGTCACGCTCGTGGCGATCCTGGATGCGCAGCAACTCGGGACCCATCTTGTCGAAGCGCCCGGTCTCCTGCCAGAGTTCGGCCGGCTGGACCACAGGCATCGTCAACTCGACAGCGCCCGCGCGGTTCATTTCCTCGCGCACGATCGCCTCCACCTTGCGGATGACCCGCAGCCCCATGGGCATGTAGGTGTAGATGCCCGCGCCGAGCTTCTTGACCATGCCGGCACGCGTCATGAGCTTGTGGCTGGCCACCTCGGCGTCGGCGGGCGCTTCCTTGAGCGTGGAAATGAAGAACTGGGAGGCTTTCATGGACGGAGCACTGGGCGAGGGGAAGAGCAAACCGGCCTTGCCGCGCGAGGGGCGCGGTGCATAATGGACTCAGTTTGAAAATTGGGGTTTGATTATGCTCGACCGGGACGGCTTTCGACCCAATGTCGGCATCATCCTGCTCAACCAGAAGAACCAGGTCTTCTGGGGCAAGCGCATACGCACGCACTCCTGGCAGTTTCCGCAGGGCGGCATCGATCGGGGGGAGAACCCCGAGCAGGCCATGTTCCGCGAACTGCACGAGGAAGTGGGCCTCCAGCCCGAGCACGTGCGCATCGTGGCCCGGACCCGTGACTGGTTGCGCTACGAGGTGCCAGACCGGTATATACGGCGCGACGCGCGCGGACACTACAAGGGACAGAAGCAGATCTGGTTCCTGCTGCAACTTGTCGGGCAGGACTGGGATCTCAACCTGCGCGCCACCGACCACCCCGAGTTCGATGCATGGCGCTGGAACGACTATTGGGTGCCGCTGGACGTGGTCGTCGAGTTCAAGCGCGGCGTGTACGAACTCGCCCTCACCGAACTCTCACGATACCTGCCCCGACAGGACCATCGCAACCGTTACCTCCGCGGCGGCCATCGCGGCCGTGATCCCGAAGTGGCTACGGCTAGCGACATCACGATCCGGCCACACCTTGAACTGCCGCCAGGGGCCACTTTCGATCCTAAGCCATGAAGTTCCCGCCCCTGCGCCGCCACCTGGCGGCCACCGCCCTCACACTGTTGTCAGGACTGGCCTCGGCCCAACTGGTCGATCCTGACCCCCAATGGATCGAGGGCGACGTGCCGCCGCCCCCGGCGTTCGACCTCCATCGCGGCATCGCGATCGAGATGCCCGCGTTCCTCTCACTCAAGTTTGCGGTAGATCCTCAGACCCTGAGCATAGGACCGGATGGCGTGGTGCGCTACGTGATGATGGCCAGCAGCGACAGCGGCGTCATCAATGCAATGTACGAAGGCATACGTTGCAGCACCAGCGAAGTGCGCACTTATGCGCGCTACAACAGCGGATCGGGCTGGACGAGCAGTTCGGGTGCTTCGGCCGGGTGGCGCGGCCTGCGTGACCGCATGCCATCGCACCATGCCGCCGAGTTTGCCCGGCAAGGGGCCTGCGACGGCCGGGCTGCGCCGAACTCGCCGCAACACATCCTGCGCGCGATGCGCAATCCGCTGCGCCAGGATTGATCGGCGACCCCGCTCTCAGGCGGGGGTCGCGAGCGGCCGCAGGAAGGTGAGCACCAAGTTGTCCCGGTGCACCATCTCTGGCTCGGCCGCATAGCCCAGTACCGATTCGAACTCCGAGGAGGCACGCCGACACACGAGTCTCGCCTCGGCACTTGAATAATTGGCCAGGCCACGTGCGATCTCTTCGCCCGCCGGACCGCGTATAGCGATCACGTCGCCGCGGGCGAATTCGCCCTCGACGGCTGTCATGCCGATGGGCAGCAGGCTTTTCCCCTCGTCGCGGACCTTGGCTGCCGCGCCAGCATCCACGCGCACGGCTCCACGCAGTTGCAGATGGTCGGCCATCCATTGCTTGCGAGCCTGATTCTTCTGGGTCTGTGCAACGAGCAGCGTACCGATGCGCTCGCCCCGCGACAGCCGCAACAACGCATCCGGCTCGCGTCCCCAGGCAATGACGGTCGAAGCGCCCGAGCCGGCCGCACGCTTGGCAGCCAGTATCTTGGTGATCATTCCGCCCCTGCCGATGCTTGAGCCCGCACCACCGGCCATGGCTTCGAGCCGCAGATCGCCGGCCTTGGCCTCGTGCACGAACTCGGCCGACGGATCGCGCCGCGGGTCGGCGGTGTACAGGCCTTTCTGGTCGGTGAGGATCACCAGCAGGTCGGCCTCCACCAGGTTCGCGACGAGCGCGCCGAGCGTGTCGTTGTCGCCGAACTTGATTTCGTCGTTGACGACAGTGTCGTTCTCGTTGATGACCGGCACCACGCTCATGCGCAGCAGCGTGAGCAATGTGGAACGCGCGTTCAGGTAGCGTTCGCGGTCGGCCAGGTCAGCGTGGGTAAGCAGGACCTGCGCACTGCGCAATCCGTTCTCGCGCAGTTTGCTCTCATACATCTGCGCCAGACCCATCTGCCCCACGGCGGCGGCGGCCTGGAGCTCGTGAACTTCGCGCGGACGCGACGTCCAGCCCAGGCGTTTCATGCCTTCGGCGATCGCGCCGCTCGACACCATGATGACCTCGCGCCCTGCCGGAGCGCTGACTTGCATCAGCGCAGCCATCTGGCGGCACCATTCACCGATGGCTGCCTCGTCCAGACCCCGCCCTTCGTTGGTCACCAGGCTGGAGCCGACCTTGACGACGATGCGCCGCGCATCGCGCAGTACCGGAGAAAGCTCGGAGAGTTCCATGGGCAGCGGTCAAGACGCCGAAGCGTCTCCGGCGAAGCGGGGATCGACCTCCACCGGTGCCTGCTCCTGCAATTGCTGCGCGTGGATGTGCTGGTAGACGGCCTGGATTAGTGGCTCGCACCCTTCTCGCGTGAGCGCCGAGATCTCGAACACCGGCCCCTTCCAGCGCATGCGGCGCACGAAATCCTTCACGCGCGCGGCGCGCTCGTCAGCCGGCACCATGTCCAGCTTGTTGAGGACGATCCAGCGCGGTTTGTCGTACAGCTCGGCGTCGTACTTCCTGAGTTCGGCGACGATGGCCTTGGCCTGCGCCACGGGGTCGACACCCTCGTCGAACGGTGCCAGGTCCACGAGGTGCAACAGCAGGCGAGTCCGTTGCAGATGACGCAGGAACTGATGTCCCAGGCCTGCGCCCTCGGAGGCTCCTTCGATCAGGCCCGGCACGTCGGCGACGACGAAGCTCTGCTCGGGCCCGACCCGCACGACGCCGAGATTCGGATGCAGCGTGGTGAAAGGATAGTCGGCGATCTTGGGACGGGCGTTGGAGATCGCCGCGATCAGCGTGGACTTGCCCGCATTCGGCATGCCGAGCAGGCCGACGTCGGCCAGTACCTTGAGCTCGAGCTTCAGGCTCTTTCGCTCGCCGGGCCATCCGGGCGTCTTCTGGCGCGGCGCGCGATTGATCGCGCTCTTGAAGCGCATGTTGCCGAAGCCGCCGTCTCCACCCTTGGCGATCATCAACGTCTGGCCGGGCTGCAGCAGTTCGTACAGCACTTCGCCGGTTTCGGCGTCGGTGATGATCGTGCCCACGGGCATGCGCAACGTGATGTCATCGCCCGCAGCGCCAAACATGTCGGAGCCCATGCCATGCTGGCCACGCTTGGCTTCGTGGCGTCGCGAGAAGCGGAAGTCGACCAGCGTGTTCAGGCTCTGGTCTGCAACGGCGAAGACATGGCCGCCACGGCCCCCGTCACCACCATTGGGCCCGCCGAATTCCTTGTACTTTTCATGCCGGAACGAGACGCAGCCGTTCCCGCCATCGCCGGCAGCGATGTCAATGAATGCTTCGTCGACGAACTTCATGGCGCGATTCTAGGTTGCCCCGGGACAGCATCCGCACCAACAAAAAAGCCCTGCGCCAGACGCAGGGCTTCGTGCGGCCGTGATGCCGTGCCGCTTCAGGCGGCAGGAGTGATGTTGACCGTGTGCTTGTTCAGCGCACCCTTCACGCCGAACGACACGTGGCCGTCGACCAGGGCGAACAGGGTGTGGTCCTTGCCCACGCCGACATTGGTGCCGGCATGGAAGCGCGTGCCGCGCTGGCGCACGATGATCGAGCCTGCGCTGATCAGTTCGCCGCCAAAGGCCTTCACACCGAGCATTTTGGGCTTGGAATCACGCCCGTTGCGCGTAGAGCCGCCGCCTTTTTTCTGTGCCATGTCAGAACTCCTTGGTTAGCCTGCGATGGCACCGATTTGCAGTTCGGTGAACTGCTGACGATGGCCTTGGCGTTTCTGATAGTGCTTGCGGCGACGCATCTTGAAAATGCGCACCTTGTCGTGCTTGCCATGAGCCACGACCGTAGCCGTGACGGTAGCACCGGACACCAGGGGCGTGCCCACCTTGAGTTCACCACCGGAGCCGATGGCAAGAACCTGGTCGATCACGATTTCCTGGCCAACGTCCGCAGCAATCTGTTCTACCTTGATCTTCTCGCCGGCTGCAACGCGATACTGCTTGCCGCCGGTTTTTATGACCGCGTACATGTTTGACCTCTCGAAATTGGAAGCTCCACGGACGGATTTCCGCAGAGCCTAAGATTATAGCATTGTTTGCAGCCGCTAACATGCAACCCCATTTCCCGCCCGGCGTGGGTCAGGCCCGCTCCCTATAATCCGCCCGATCCGCCGCCCGCCGGCAAATTTGTACCGCCCGAACGTTGGCCTCTTCTTCCAGCACCTCCGCAGCGCTCGAGCTGATCTCCGCAGACATGCAGCAGGTCGACGCGGTCATCGATCGACGACTCGACTCCGGCGTGCCGCTGGTCGGTGAAGTCGCCCGCTACATCATTTCCGCGGGCGGAAAGCGGCTGCGCCCAGCCCTGCTCCTGCTGGTATCCGGCGCCCTGGGGAATAAGTCGGAGCAGCGCTTCAACCTGGCGGCCGTCGTGGAATTCATCCACACCGCCACGCTGCTCCATGACGATGTCGTCGACGCCTCCACGCTGCGTCGCGGGCGCGCAACAGCCAACGAGACCTTCGGCAACCCCGCCAGCGTGCTGGTGGGCGACTTCCTGCATTCGCGCGCCTTCCAGATGATGCTGGATGCCAATGACATGCGCGTCATGCAGATCCTCGCAGATGCCACCAATGTGCTGGCCGAAGGCGAAGTGCTGCAGTTGATGAATACGCATGACCCGTCGCTCGACGAGGCAGGCTACCTGCGCGTCATCGAATCGAAAACAGCCAAGCTGTTCGAAGCGAGCACGCGTCTCGCCGCGGTGTTGGCCAAGTCGCCGCCGCAGGTCGAGTCTGCATGCGCTACTTACGGACAGGCGATCGGCACGGCCTTCCAGGTAATCGACGACGTCCTCGATTACCACGGAAGCGCCGAAGAAACCGGCAAGAACCTCGGCGACGACCTGCGCGAGGGCAAGACCACGCTGCCCCTCATCATCGCCATGCAGCGCGGCACGCCGGAGCAGCGCGGCCTGATCCGCCTGGCCATAGAAACCGGCAACGCGGAAGAACTGCCGCATATCGTCGAGATCGTCCGCTCGACCGGTGCGCTGGATGCCACACGGGAAGCCGCAGCAGCCCAGGCCGAGCGCGCGATCTCAGCAATTTCGGTGCTGCCACCCAATCCATACACAAATGCCCTGCTACAATTAGCGGCTCAGCTGCTTGAGCGGCGCGCCTGAGTCTTCAGGAGAGCGCTGCCACAGCGCAGCTTTCGGGGTGTAGCTTAGCCTGGTAGAGCGCTACGTTCGGGACGTAGAGGCCGGAGGTTCGAATCCTCTCACCCCGACCATGTTTTCACGTATTTGTTCCGTTCTTCCAACTGAATCGGAACAGTGCGCGGGTTTTCGATTTACAGTGCCAGACCGATCAGCGATGATCGTGCCGTCGCTTTTTGTCCCCCCTCGCCACGAAAGACATGGCCGCCGCGGATACCCTCATGAAGGCCTCCCCCAGTGTTACCCTGCCGGGACTGGCGCATGCCCTGATTACCGCAGGCAAGCTCGAACTCAAGACCGCGGAAGACGCCTACCGCCGGGCGCAGAGCAACAACAACAGCTTCATCGCGGAGCTCACGGGCTCGGGAGCAATTTCCTCGGCCGAGCTTGCTCATGCCATGTCGGCCGCCTACGGTGCGCCGCTTCTCGACGTCGATTCCGTCGATATCCAGCGGCTGCCCAAGGAACTGCTGGACGTGAAGATCTGCCAGGAGTTCCGGGTCGTCGTGCTCAGCCGGCGTGGCAACCGCCTGATCGTCGCAACGGCCGATCCATCGGATGCCAAGGCGGCCGAACGCATCAAGTTCGCCACCCAGATGGGGGTCGACTGGATCATCGGCGAGTACGACAAGCTCGCTCGCATGGTCGAGGCCAACGCGACCACGGCCAGCGAGGCGATGGACAACATCATCGGGGACGACTTCGAATTCGACGAAGCCTCGATGGAGAGCAACAACGATGCGCCTGACTCCGCAGCCATCGCCGAGGTAGAGGACGCGCCGGTCGTCAAGTTTCTGCACAAGATGCTGCTCGACGCCTTCAGCATGCGCGCATCCGATCTGCACTTCGAGCCGTACGAACACAACTACCGCGTCCGTTTCCGCATCGACGGCGAACTGCGCGAAATTGCCAGCCCGCCGATCGCGATCAAGGACAAGCTCGCCTCGCGCATCAAGGTCATCTCCAAGCTCGACATTTCCGAGAAGCGTGTTCCGCAGGATGGCCGGATGAAGATGAAGGTCGGTCCGGACCGCGTGATCGACTTCCGTGTGAGCACGCTGCCGACCTTGTTCGGCGAGAAGATCGTGATCCGTATCCTCGACCCGAGCAGCGCCAAGCTGGGTATCGATGCATTGGGCTACGACGCCGAAGAGAAGGAACGCCTGCTCAAGGCGATCTATCGCCCCTACGGCATGATCCTGGTGACCGGCCCGACCGGCTCGGGCAAGACGGTGTCGCTGTACACCTGCCTGAACCTGCTCAACAAGCCAGGCGTGAACATCGCGACGGCGGAAGATCCATCGGAAATCAACCTGCCGGGCGTCAATCAGGTCAACGTCAACGAGAAGGCCGGCCTCACTTTCGCGGCCGCGCTCAAGTCGTTCCTGCGGCAGGATCCGGACATCATCATGGTCGGCGAAATCCGCGACCTGGAAACCGCCGACATCGCCATCAAGGCTGCGCAGACCGGCCACATGGTGCTGTCCACGCTGCATACGAACGACGCACCCACCACGCTCACGCGCATGCGCAACATGGGCATCGCGCCGTTCAACATCGCGTCGAGCGTCATCCTGATCACTGCGCAGCGGCTGGCGCGGCGCCTCTGCACCGTCTGCAAGCAGCCGATCGACATCCCGCAGCAGGCGCTGCTGGATGCCGGCTTCAGGGCCGAGGATCTGGACGGCAGCTGGAAGCCCTACCATGCCGTTGGCTGCAACGCGTGCAACAACGGCTACAAGGGCCGCGTCGGCATCTATCAGGTCATGCCGATCAGCGAGGCGATCCAGCGCATCATCCTGGCCGACGGCAGTGCGCTCGACATCGCACGCCAGGCCGAGGCCGAAGGCGTGCGTTCGCTGCGTCAGTCGGGACTGCACAAGGTTCGACAGGGATTGACCTCGCTCGAGGAAGTCCTGGCCGTGACCAACGAATAACACAGGGCATCAGAGGGCAACATGGCAACTGCGGCGTCCCGGGACATCAAGGAATTCGTCTACGAGTGGGAAGGCAAGGACCGCAATGGCAAGCAGGTGCGCGGCGAGCTGCGCGCATCGGGCGAGAACCAGGTCCAGGCCTATCTGCGCCGCCAGGGCATCCTGAGCAGCAAGATCAAGAAGCGTCGCATGGGTGGCGGCAAGGCCATCAAGCCCAAGGATCTTGCGATCTTCACGCGCCAGCTGGCAACCATGATGAAGGCTGGCGTGCCACTGCTGCAGGCCTTCGACATCGTGGGCCGTGGCAATGCGAACGCCAGCGTGACCAAGCTGCTCAACGAGATCCGGGCCGATGTGGAGACCGGCACATCGCTCTCGGCCGCGTTCCGCAAGTTCCCGATGTACTTCGACAACCTGTACTGCAACCTGGTGGAGGCCGGCGAAGCAGCGGGTATTCTGGAAGAACTGCTGGACCGGCTCGCGGTCTACATGGAGAAGACCGAGGCCATCAAGTCGAAGATCAAGTCGGCTTTGATGTACCCCATCTCGGTGCTCGTCGTGGCATTCGTTGTCGTCACCGTGATCATGATCTTCGTGATCCCGGCCTTCAAGAGCACCTTCAGCGCATTCGGTGCCGACTTGCCTGGCCCGACGCTGTTCGTGATCGCGCTCAGCGAAATCTTTGTCCAGTGGTGGTGGCTGATCTTCGGCGTCATCGGCGGCACGGTGTACTTCTTCCTGCAGGCCTGGAAGCGCAACGAGAAGATGCAGATGTTCATGGACCGGGTCATGCTCAAGATGCCCGTGTTCGGCGCCCTGGTCGAGAAGTCCTGCATTGCGCGCTGGACCCGTACGCTGGCCACCATGTTCGCCGCGGGCGTGCCTCTGGTCGACGCGCTCGACTCTGTCGGCGGTGCCTCGGGCAATTCGGTGTATGCGAAGGCCACCGAAAAGATTCAGCAGGAAGTCTCGACCGGTACCAGCCTCACCGCCGCCATGGGCAATGCCAACCTGTTCCCGACCATGGTCCTGCAGATGTGCGCCATCGGCGAGGAGTCCGGCTCCATCGATCACATGCTGGGCAAGGCTGCTGATTTCTACGAGGCCGAGGTGGATGACATGGTGGCTGGCCTGTCGAGCTTGATGGAACCGATCATCATCGTGTTCCTCGGCGGCCTGATTGGCGGCATCGTGATCTCGATGTACCTGCCGATCTTCAAGCTCGGCCAAGTCGTTTGATGACGGGGCCCGACTGGCTGAGCGCCGGCATCGGCGTTCTTCTGGGGTTGCTGATCGGCAGCTTCCTCAATGTCGTCATCCTGCGGCTGCCCGCGATGATGTATCGGGACTGGTTGCGGGAAGCGGCCGACAATCTGTTGCCTGCCGAGCCGGCACAGGGCATTGACACGTCGCTGTGGGATCTCGTGTTCGATGGCCGCCGCGCCCCACCTGCGCACCTGCATGCCAGCGCGAAGGAGGCAGCCGAGGCGATGCAAACACTGAAGCCGCTGGGCATTGCCCGCCCGCGCTCGCGCTGCGGACAATGCGGCCATGGCATCCGCTGGTTCGAGAATCTGCCGGTGGTGAGCTACATCGCGCTGCGTGGCCGTTGCAGCGCCTGCAAGGCGCCGATCGGATGGCGTTACCCCTCCGTCGAGTTGGTCACGGCCGCGTTCTTCGGCCTTTGCGCATGGCGTTGGGGCCTGACGCCGCTGGCGCTCGTCTGGGCTGCGTTCGCTGCGCTGCTGATCTGCCAGTTCGTGATCGATATCGACACGCAGCTGTTGCCCGATTCGCTCAATTACCTCCTGCTGTGGCTAGGCCTGATCGTGGCGGCACTGGGCTGGACGGTGCCGCTGTCCTCTGCTGTGTGGGGCGCCGCCGGCGGCTATCTCGTCCTCTGGACCTTCTACCACTTGTACCGCCTGCTCACGGGCAAGGAAGGCATGGGGTTCGGGGATTTCAAGCTGATGGCCGCCCTGGGTGCGTGGCTGGGCGCGGACTACCTGCTGGCCATCCTGCTGATGTCGTCCGTCGTGGGCGCCATCCTTGGCAGCGTGATGCTGCTGGTCGGCCGCCTGGCGCACAAGGACATCCCCATTGCCTTCGGTCCCTATCTCGCGGGCGCCGGCCTGCTGTGCCTGGTCGTCGGGCCGCAGGAGCTGCGTGCCATGGTGCCGTTCGCCTTCCCGTTGACCGTGCGCTGACGGTGCCGGCTATGCGCAAGCTGGGGCTCACCGGCGGCATCGGCAGCGGCAAGAGCACCGTCGCGCGCATGCTGGCCGCAGCGGGCGCCGCGTTGATCGATGCCGACGCCAATGCACGCTCCGTCACGGCATCGGGTGGCCTGGCCATCCAGGCGATCCGCGATGAGTTCGGAGCTGAGTTCGTCGGCGCGGACGGATCGCTGGATCGCACGCGCATGCGTGCCCTCGCCTTCGAGACGCCCGCCGCACGGCAGCGGCTTGAGGCCATCATCCATCCGCTGGTCGGCCTGCTGGGCGAGCAGCAACTGGCAGAAGCTGCCCGTGCAGGGCATCGTTGCGCGGTGTTCGACATTCCGCTGCTGGTCGAGTCCGGCCGCTGGCGTGCCCGCCTCGATCATGTGCTGGTCGTCGATTGCACGACAGAAACGCAGGTTGAGCGCGTCGTGGCACGCAGTGGCCTCGAGGCCGACGCGGTACGGGCCATCATCACGGCGCAGGCGACGCGGGCCGAACGACTTGCCGCCGCAGACGCCGTGATCTTCAACGAAGGCATCACGTTGGACGAACTTCACCTTCAAGTCCGAGCCGTCTCCGAACGCTTCGGGCTATGATCGGACGCAGGAAGCCCGCCGCGTGATCCTCTACGAATATCCGTTCAACGAACGCATCCGCACCTACCTGCGCCTGGAGCACCTGTTCCGTCGTCTCGGTGATCTGGTGCCCAGCGATCACGCCCTGCACCATCACTACGCGCTGACCACCGTGTTCGAGGTCATGGACGTCGCTGCCCGCGCCGACCTCAAGTCCGATGTACTCAAAGACCTCGAGAAGCAGAAGCACGTGCTGGCGGGCTACCGCGGCAATCCGGCCATCGCCGAAGGCGTGCTCGATCAGGTCATCGGCCAGCTCGATAGCTGCTTCTCGGCATTGAATGCGCTGCCCGGCAAGGCTGGTCAGCCGCTGACCGAGAACGAGTGGCTCATGAGCATCCGCAGCCGTGCCGGCATTCCGGGCGGCACTTGCGAGTTCGACCTGCCGGCCTACTATGCCTGGCAGCATGAGCCCGCAGACATCCGGCGCGCCGACCTCGAACGCTGGGCCGGCACGCTCGCCCCGCTGGCCGAATCCATCCACATGCTGCTGCGCCTGCTGCGCGATTCCGGCGCACCACAAAAGGTGGTTGCGGCCGGTGGCCAGTTTCAGCAGACGCTGCCCCAAGGCCGCACGTTCCAGCTGCTGCGCATGACGATCGATCCGTCGCTGGGACTGATCCCCGAGATCAGCGGCAACCGTCTCATCGTCTCGGTGCGGCTGATGCGCCGCGACCCGGCAGACCAACGCCTGCATCCCAGCGTCGATGACACGGCCTTCGAACTCACGCTCTGCTCCTGATACCTTTCATGACCGCATCGTCGAGCGATTCCGCGAAGAAACCACGCATCGTTGTCTGCCCGGCGTGCGGTGGCAGCAGCGTGTACGGGCCGGGCAATCCTTTTCGCCCGTTCTGCAGCGAGCGCTGCAAGGGCATCGATCTCGGTGCCTGGGCGAGCGAGCAGTTCCGCATGCCGGTCGACGCGCCGCCCGATGAGCCGTTCGGTGATCCCAAGCTGCAATGATGCAGCGACTCGATCAGTCCGAATGCACGGCGCCCGTGTGGCCGCGCTCCTGGGCCAGCCAGTCCAGCACCGGATAGGCCCCCGGCAGCACCGGGCTCACCTGGAGCGGTAACTGCTGCCACGACATCGACTGCCCCTCGCGCATCTCGAAGTCGCCCTGCCAGCGCCGGACTTTGCACCAGTGCAGCCGCACCAGCGCATGCGGGTAATCGTGCTCAGTGACCTTCCAGACTTCGGCACGGTCGATGGTGACGCCGAGCTCCTCCTGGAGTTCGCGGCGCAGCGCTTGCTCCACAGTCTCGCCGGCTTCCAGCTTGCCCCCCGGGAACTCCCAGTAGCCCGCGTAGGGCTTGCCTTCGGGCCGCGACGTGAGCAGCAGCGCATCGTCGTCCCGCAACAGGATGCCGACCGCGACTTCGGTGTGCTGGCGGGTGTCACGCCCGTCCGCGCTCATTCAGCCGCTCCCTGGCGCCGCCCCGCCCAATCGCGCGCAAACTGATAAGCCACACGACCGCTGCGCGACCCGCGCTCGAGCGCCCACACAAGCGATTCGGCGCGCGCGGCATGGATATCGGCCTGCGATACGCCCATCGATGCCAGCCACTGCGCCACGATGACCAGGTACTCCTCCTGGCTGAAGGGATAGAAGCTCACCCAGAGGCCAAAGCGTTCCGAAAGCGAGATCTTCTCCTCCACCACTTCGCCCGGATGCACTTCTCCATCCTCGGTATGGGTGTAGGTGAGGTTCTCCTTCATGTACTCGGGCAGAAGATGCCGCCGGTTGCTCGTCGCGTAGATGAGCACGTTGGGCGTCGAGGCCGCCACCGAGCCATCGAGGATGGATTTGAGCGCCTTGTAGCCGGCTTCGCCATCCTCGAAGCTCAGGTCGTCGCAGAACACGACGAACTTCTCGGGCCGGTCGGCCACGATGTCGATGATGTCGGGCAGATCGGTGAGATCGGCCTTGTCCACCTCGATGAGGCGCAGCCCGCGCGTGGAGAACTCGTTGAGGCAGGCTTTGATGAGCGAAGATTTGCCGGTGCCGCGGGCGCCGGTGAGCAGCACGTTGTTGGCCGGCTGGCCGTCGACGAACTGGCGCGTGTTGCGCAGGATTTTTTCTTTCTGCGGCTCGATCTCCTTGAGATCGTCCAGGCGCATGGCCGACACGTGACGCACCGGCTCCAGCGCACCGTGGCCGGAACTCCGCTTGCGATAGCGCCAGGCGATGGCGGCCGTCCAGTCGGGGGCTGTCAGGGGCTGCGGCAACACCGCCTCGATACGCGAGAGCAGGCGCTCGGCCCGCTCCAGGAATTGCTCGAATTTCTCGTTCATCTCGTGCTGCGCGCTCAGGAACAGGCCACGACCGCCCGTCAGGAGCGGTAGTCGGCGTTGATGGTGACGTAGTCGTGGCTGAAATCGCACGTCCAGACCGTGTCGGCGGCCGTGCCGCGGCCCAGCACCACTCGCACCGTGATCTCCTGCTGCTTCATCACGCGCTGACCGTCTTCCTCCCGGTAGGCAGGGTTGCGGCCGCCCTTGACGGCGACATGCACGTCGTCGAGATAGAGATCGATTCCGGTCTGGTCGAGATCGGCGATGCCGGCATAGCCGACGGCTGCCAGGATGCGGCCCAGGTTGGGGTCGCTGGCGAAGAAAGCCGTTTTCACCAGGGGCGAGTGCGCGATGGCATACGCCACCTGGCGACATTCGGACGCGTCGCGCCCGCCCTCGACACGCACGGTGATGAACTTGGTGGCGCCCTCGCCATCGCGCACGATGGCCTGCGCCAGCCGGCGCGCCACATCCAGCATCGCGGCCTTGAGCGCCTGGCCCTGTTCGCTCTCCAGCGAGGTGATGGGGGTATGCGCAGCGCGCTTCGTCGCGATCACCACGAACGAATCGTTGGTGGAGGTGTCGCCGTCAACCGTTACCCGGTTGAACGACCCTTCGGCCAGCTCGGTGGCCAACCGGTGCATCAGGGCGGTATCGATCGCCGCATCGGTGGCCAGGAAGCCCAGCATGGTGGCCATGTTGGGCCGGATCATGCCGGCGCCCTTGGCGATGCCAGTGGCGCGCAGCGCGCGGCCCTCCAGCTCGAAGGACACGCTGGCGGCCTTGGGCAGGGTGTCCGTGGTCATGATGCCCTGGGCCGCGGCCAGCCACTGGGCGCCGGAGTCGTGCTGCGCCGAACAGGCGCTGGTCAGCGCCGCCGGCAGGCCGCCGAGCAGGCGGTCCATGGGCAGGGGCTCCATGATCACGCCGGTGGAGAACGGCAGCACCTGCTCGTGGTGCAGGCCCAGCGAGCGCGCCAGCGCGTTGCAGGTCTGGCGCGCGTCGGCCAGGCCGCTCTCACCCGTGCCTGCGTTCGCGTTGCCTGTGTTGATCACCAGCGCGCGCACGCCCTGGCCGCTGGCCAGGTGCTCGCGGCACACCTGCACCGGAGCCGCCGCGTAGCGGTTGCGCGTGAACACCGCGCCCACCGCGCTGCCCTCATCGAGCAGGAACACGGTGAGGTCCTTGCGGTTGGCCTTGCGGATGCCGGCTTCGGCGACACCGATGCGCACGCCCGCGATGGGCAGCAGATCGGCCACGGCGGGACTGGAGAGCTGGACAGGCATGAAAGGTTCTCGGATCGGGAAGGGGACGGCTGGCCAGGGCGCCAGCCGCTCAGTCGAGCCTGCCGTGGCAGTGCTTGTACTTCTTGCCGCTGCCGCAGGGACAAGGATCGTTGCGCCCCACGCGCGGCACCTCGCCCGCCATCGCCTGGGCGACGGCGGCCTCGGGGCGGGTCTCGGCCTCACCGGTCTCGGTGGGCGCCGTGTAGGTGACGTTGCTGATGGCCTCGGCGCGCTCTTCCAGCTGCTCGGCCGCCTGCGAGATCTGCTCGGCCGATTGAACGCGCACGTTCATGAGGATGCGGGTGACGTCGTTCTTCACGGAGTCGAGCAGCTGGCCGAACAACAGGAAGGCCTCGCGCTTGTACTCCTGCTTGGGCTGCTTCTGCGCATAGCCGCGCAGGTGGATGCCCTGGCGGAGGTAGTCCAGCGCGGCGATGTGCTCGCGCCACTGGGAATCGATGGTCTGCAGCAGCACCACGCGCTCGAACGAGGTGAAGTTCTGCTCGCCGACCTGGTCGACCTTGGACACGAACACCGCCTTCGCGGCCTCGCACACCCGCTCGGCGATGTTCTCGGCTTCGACCGCCTCCGACGCGGCCACCCAGCTCGCGAGCGGCACGTCCACCGCCCACTCCTCGCGCAGCGCCTTCTCCAGGCCGGGCAGGTCCCACTGCTCTTCCACGCTTTCCTCGGGCACGTACTGGTGCACCAGGTCGGTCATGGCGCCGTCGCGCAGCGCGTCGATCTGCGCGCGCAGGTCCTGCGCGTCGAGGATGTCGTTGCGCTGCTGGTAGATGACCTTGCGCTGGTCGTTGGCGACGTCGTCGTACTCGAGCAGCTGCTTGCGGATGTCGAAGTTGCGCGCCTCGACCTTGCGCTGCGCGCTCTCGATGCTGCGGTTGACGATGCCGGCCTCGATCGCCTCGCCCTCGGGCATCTTCAGGCGGTCCATGATGGCGCGCACGCGGTCGCCCGCGAAGATGCGCATCAGCGGATCGTCCAGGCTCAGGTAGAAGCGGCTGGACCCCGGGTCGCCCTGGCGGCCCGAGCGGCCGCGCAGCTGGTTGTCGATGCGGCGCGACTCGTGGCGCTCGGTGGCGATGATGCGCAGGCCGCCCAGAGAAGTCACCAGGTCGTGATCGGCCTGCCACTGTTCGCGTGCCTTGGCCACGGCAGCCGCCTTCGCGGCTTCGTCCAGCGACTCGTCGGACTCCACGGCCTGGATCATCTTTTCCAGATTGCCGCCCAGCACAATGTCGGTGCCGCGACCCGCCATGTTGGTGGCGATGGTGATCATCTTCGGCCGGCCGGCCTGCGCCACGATGTCGGCTTCACGCGCGTGCTGCTTGGCGTTGAGCACCTGATGCGGAAGCTTCGCCTGGGTTAGCAACTGGTCGATGATTTCCGAGTTCTCGATCGAGGTGGTGCCCACCAGCACGGGCTGGCCGCGCTCGTAGCATTCGCGGATGTCCGCGATGGCGGCCTCGTACTTCTCGCGCGTGGTCTTGTAGACGCGGTCGAGCTGGTCGTCCCGGCGGCTGGGCCGGTTGGGAGGGATCACCACGGTTTCCAGGCCGTAGATTTCCTGGAATTCGTAGGCCTCGGTGTCGGCCGTGCCGGTCATGCCGCCGAGCTTGCCGTAGAGGCGGAAGTAGTTCTGGAAGGTGATCGACGCCAGCGTCTGGTTTTCGGCCTGGATGGCCACGCCTTCCTTGGCTTCGACCGCCTGGTGCAGGCCGTCGCTCCAGCGGCGGCCCGCCATCAGGCGGCCCGTGAACTCGTCAACGATGACGATCTCGCCGTTCTGCACCACGTAATGCTGGTCGCGGTGATAGAGGTGGTTGGCCCGCAGCGATGCATACAGGTGATGCACCAGCGAGATGTTGGCCGGGTCGTACAGCGACGCTCCGGCCGGCAGCAGGCCGGCTTCGGCCAGCAGGCGCTCGGCGTTCTCGTGGCCCTGCTCCGTCAGGTACACCTGATGCGTCTTCTCGTCGACCGTGAAGTCGCCGGGCTTGGTCACGCCCTCACCGGTGCGCGGGTCGGCCTCGCCTTCCTGGCGCACCAGCGTCGGCACCACGCGGTTCATGGCGAGATACATCTCGGTGTGGTCTTCGGCCTGGCCACTGATGATCAGCGGCGTGCGAGCCTCGTCGATCAGGATCGAGTCCACCTCGTCGACGATGGCGAACTGCAGGCCGCGCTGCACGCGGTCGCCAGGCTCGTACACCATGTTGTCGCGCAGGTAGTCGAACCCGTACTCGTTGTTGGTGCCGTAGGTGATGTCGGCGTTGTAGGCGGCCTGCTTCTCCTCGCGGGGCATCTGGGGCAGGTTGATGCCCACGGTCAGGCCCAGGAAGCCATAGAGCCGGCCCATCCATTGGGCATCGCGGTTGGCCAGGTAATCGTTCACCGTGACGACGTGCACACCCTGGCCGGTGAGGGCATTCAGGTAGACGGGCAGCGTGGCAGTCAGCGTCTTGCCTTCGCCAGTGCGCATTTCGGCGATCTTGCCGTAGTGCAGGGCCATGCCACCCATGAGTTGCACGTCGAAGTGGCGCATCTTCATGATGCGCTTGGAGCCCTCGCGCACGACGGCGAAGGCCTCGGGCAGCAGTGCATCGAGCGATTCGCCCGCCGCTACGCGGGCCTTGAACGACTCGGTCTTGGCACGCAGTTCGTCGTCGCTGAGCTTTTCGAAGGCGGGCTCGAGGGCATTGATGCGCTCCGCGGTCTTGCGGTACTGCTTCAGCAGGCGATCGTTGCGGCTGCCGAAGATCTTGGTGAGGAACGTGATGGCCATGAGGGGGAGGATCGCCCGCGCCTTATCGTGGCACGCGGCGACCGGAACTCCTAGTCGGGATGATCGGGGGAACGGGTCGCGGAGAAGGCCGCCATGAAGCGGCCTTCCGGACTCGCCCGGACGCGGGATTTTAGCGTTGCGCGCCGGCCGGCGACGCCCGGATGGCGCCCTGCGCACCGAGGCCGGCATGCGGCGTGGCGCGGGCCAGCGTGTCGGGCAGGCGCTGGCCTGCCGCCAGGAAGGATTGCGGATCCTGGTGCACGCCCTGGACCAGCACTTCGAAATGCAGATGCGGACCGGTCGAGCGCCCGGTCGTGCCGACGGCGGCGATCTTCTGGCCGCGCTTGACGACGTCGCCCTTCTTCACAAAGGTCTGGGAGGCGTGGGCATAGCGTGTGATCAGGTCGTTGCCGTGGTCGATTTCGACCATGTTGCCGTAGGCGGCGTGGTATTCCTGCGTGACCACCACGCCACCGGCCGCCGCCACGATGGCAGCGCCCGGGTCGGCCTGGAAGTCGAGCCCGGTGTGCAGCGCCGAGCGGCCCGTGAACGGATCGATGCGCCAGCCAAACGGCGAACCCACCAGGGCCGTCGGAACCGGCTGCTGCGTAGGGACCATCATCTTGCGAATGCGGTCCTCGAACAGGCGCGCCTCCAGCAGCATGAGTGCGCCCTCGCTCTCGCCGCTTTGCCGGTCGAGCTCGGCGAGGGTCGCCTGCAAGGTCTCGACGCTCAGCGGCCGGCCCTCGACCAGCACGCCGCCGCGGCCGGGCGCCTTCCTGAGGTCGGGGGTGGCAGCGCCGACGCCGGCCAGGCCCGAGACGCGCTCGCCCAGCGACTCGAGCTGGAGCAGCTTGGCCTGCATCTCGCCAAGCTTGCGCGCCATGGCATCGAGGTTCTCGCGCATGAACCGGTCGCGCTGCTCGAACTCGTCCTTGACCATGAGCCGCACCAGCGTGCCGATGACGGGCCAGCCTTCGCGCGCGCCCTTGAGGAACACCCAGTGATAGAGGCTGGCCGCCACGACGACGAGGCCGATGGCGATCGCGAAGCCGGCCAGCACCAGGCGCGCGCCGCTCAGGTGAATGGCGCGGCTCCTGGCGAGCCAGGCATCCGTGATAATCAAATGCACCGTCGATCCCTCGTCATTCTCGAGACGCACTCCCGATTCATGAAGCGCGCGCAACCCAGTGTTCCCCTGACTATCGAACAGGCCGTTGGCGAAGCTCCGACCCTCGCGCGACTGGCTGGCCTGGCGCGGGAATCGGGTGATCGCCTGGCGGCCATCCTTCCCCTCGTACCCGCGGGCCTGAGGCCGGGACTGCGTCCCGGCCCGATCGAGGATGGCGTCTGGTGCCTGCTGGTGCCCAGCAATGCCGCAGCGGCCAAGCTGCGGCAACTGGCGCCTGCCTTGCAGGCCCACCTACGAAGCGGGGGCTGGCAGGTTACCTCAATTCGCCTGAAGGTTCAAACCGCCTGACTTTGCCCCCGCCCGGGTGCCTGGTGGCGCCATCGGGCCGGCTGATGCGCCCTGCCCACGAAGCCGCTTTGCCCGCCCCATGACTGCTCTCGCGCCCCCCAGAAGCCCGCCCCCCTCCCACCATGACGCCGACGTGCGCGCCGTGATCTTCGATTGCGACGGCACCCTGGTCGACAGCGAGGGCATCGCGTTCCGGGTCATCCACCGTCACGCCTGCGAGCTCGGACTGGCCGGCTTCGCGGACACTGGCCTGCAGCAATTGCGCGGACGCAGCATGGCAAGCTGCCTCGCGGCGTTGGAGGCCCAGTTGAGCCGGCCGCTGCCCGAGGATTTCGAAGCACAGTTGCGCCGCTCGATGGCCGAAGTGTTCCGCCGCGAACTGCAGCCCATGCCAGGTGCGTCTTGGCTGCTGGGGGCGCTTCACGTGCCGTTCTGCGTGGCCTCCAACGGTCCGCGCGCAAAGACCGAGCTGACGCTGGGATTGACGGGGCTGCTGCCGCGGTTCACCGGCCGCATCTTCAGCGCCTACGACGTGCAGGCCTTCAAGCCCGACCCAGGCCTGTTCCTGACGGCTGCGCGGTCGATGGGAATCGACGCGGCGCGTTGCGCCGTCGTCGAGGACAGTGTGCCCGGCATGCGCGCGGGGCTGGCGGCCGGCATGGCGGTCTACGCCATGCCGGGGGCCGACATGCCGGACGACCTTCTTCCCCATGTGCACCCGCTGGGCGATCTGCGCGAGCTGGCCCGTCAGGCCTGGAACCGCCCGCCGCGGGCGGCCTGACGCGACGGCGCCTGGCGCTCAGATCAGCGCGGCCTGCTGCTGCAGCGTTCGACGCACAGCCGCCACGTCCGGCGCCTGACCGTTGCGGTGCAGGGCCGCCGACACGCCGGCCGCATGTCCGGTGGCAAATGCCGTCCCCATGACGCGCACCGAGCCGTAGGTCTGCGCATCGGCGCCGATCACGCGGCCGGCCAGGCGGAGGTTGGCAATGCCTGGCACCTCGAGGGCCCCGTGGCCGATGTCGAAATGTCCGCCCCCGCCGATGGGCGTGAAGCGTGCCCGGCCTGGCGCCTCGTGCACCTCCATGGGCCAAGATCCGCGCGCGATGCCGTCGTCCGGCCGCAGGCGACCGTGGCCGGCGTCCTGCGCCTTGACATCGTCGACCGAGCGTGGACGCCGGCTCTCTCGCACGCCGATCTGCGGGCCCGACGCGGCCAGGAAGGCACCCTGGCAGCCCGGCAACTGGCGCAGCAGCTGGACGAAATCCCAGGCCAGGGCGCGCGAGCGCGTCTCGGCTCGCGTGAGGTCGGCAGCCGTGACGCCGTCGGTCTGCACATCCACCACCATGCTCCAGAGGTCATGGGAGATCGGCAGGCGCACCAGGACCCCGCCGTCGGGCCGGGTCAGCCCGCCGTGGCGGCTGTTGTAGCCGGCGATGAGGGCCGCGAGTCTCTCGCGGTCGATCACGGTATCCGGCGGCACGCCGCCGATGCGGATGGGGAGCGACGCGGGCTGCACGTGCTCCCCCCTGCGGCTGTCGGTGCCGGCGGCAGCGCCCGCGAAACAGGCCAGATCCGCTTCGCCGCTGGCATCGACGAAAGCGCGGCCTTGGACCTCGTGCGCGCCGCAATGGTCGGACAACGTGATGGAGACGATCCGCCCGCCTTCGCAGCGCACGGCGCTCAGCAGGCTGTGCAGGCGCACCTCGACGCCCGCCTCGGCCGCCAATTGGTCGCAGGCGATCTTGATGGCCTCGGGATCGAGCATGACGATCCAGTTGCCGCTGCGCGAACGCACCGGCGCGATGTTCATGCCCAGCGCATGCAGGCGGTCGAGCACATCGCCGCCCACGCCCCGCACAGTGGGCTCGGGCCCGGCGCCGCCGTTCTTGAAGAAGCCGCAGTACGAAAGCACCTGCGCATTGGTCGCCGAGCCGCCCATGAAGCCGTAGCGCTCCACCAGCAGTGTGCGCGCCCCCGTGCGAGCCGCGCCCACGGCCGCGCCCAGACCGCCGGCGCCCGCGCCGACGACCACCACGTCGTAGCTTCCGTCGTTGTGCTGCGCGCTCATTTCTCGATCCGGATGCCGCGCTCGGCGACGATGCGGCCGTAGCGTAGCGCGTCGTCGGCGATGCGACGCTGCAGCTCGGCGGCCGAGCCGCCGTCGGCCACCCAGCCCTGGGCGAAGAGCTTCTGCTTCACGTCGTCGCTGCGGATCACGCGGCGCACGACTTCGCCGAAGCGCGCGACGATCTCAGGCGAGGCCGTCGCGGGCGCCATCACGGTGTTCCAGGTCTCGATGCTGAAGTCCTTCACGCCGCCATCCACCAGCGTCGGCACGCCGGGCGCCAGCGGGCTGGGCGCGGTCGAGGTCAGGGCCACCGCCTTGATGCGGCCGGCCTGCACCTGCGAGAGCGCGTTGCCGATGGGCAGCAGGGCCATCTGGAGGTCGCCGCCGATGATGGACGTGAGGACGGCCGGCGCGCCGCTGTAGGGCACGTGCACGGCCTCGATGCCGGTGCGCTGCTTGAGCAGCTCCATCGACAGATGGCCGTTGCTGCCCACGCCGGGCGAGCCGTAGCTCCACTTGTTGCCGGCCTGCCTGGCGATGGCCAGGAACTCCTGCACGCTGGCGTACTTGATGGTGGTCGAGGTGACCAGCATCAGCGGCGAGCTGCCGATGTTGGTGATGGGCGCGAAGTCCGAGGTCTTGAAGGTGAGGTCGTTGTAGAGCGCGGGGGCGCTGGTCAGCGTGCCCGCGCCCACGATGCCGAAGGTGTGCTGGTCGGTCGCCTTGGCCAGCAGGCCGGCGGCCACGTTGCCGCCCGCGCCGGCGCGGTTCTCGACGATGAAGGGTTGGCCGAACTCGGCCGCCAGCGGCTCGGCCAGCAGGCGCGCCAGCAGGTCGGGCGAGGTGCCGGCCGGGAAGCCGACGATCAGGCGCACGGGCTTTTCGGGCCAGCGGCTGCCTTGCGCGCGAGCCGCGGGCAGGACCATGGAAAGGCCGAGCGCGGCGCCCGCGCCGAGCAGGGCGCGGCGTGCGCCGAGCAGGGCGCGGCGTGCGCCGCGCAGGTGTTCATGCGTCATGTCGTGTCTCCTTGTTGTCGTTCGCCGTCGCCGGTACGTCCATTCTTGCGGGTGGGCGTGCCCGCCGCAAACGGATCTTCGTCAGAGACCCACGGACAGATCGCGTGGCTCAGTAAGTCGCGCGCCCGCCGGACAGGTCGAAGGTGAATCCGGTGGTGAAGCTGCAGTCGGGCCCCGCGATGAAGGCCACCATGGCCGCGATCTCGGGCACCTGCAGGAAGCGCCCCAGCGGAATCTTGGCCTTGGCGCCGGCGATGTGCTCGGGCGTCATTTCGCGGAACAGGTCGGTCTCGGTGATCACCGGGGCGATGGCGTTGACCATGACGCCCGATCCCACCAGTTCCTTGGCCAGCGCCTTGGTGAAGCCGATGACGCCGGCCTTGGCGGCCGAATAGGCGGCGATGCCGCCCATGCCTTCCTTGCCCGCGATCGAGGCCACGTTGACCACGCGGCCGTGGCCGCGCCGCTGCATGCCCGGCGTGACCGCGCGGCAGCAGTAGAAAACGGCCGTGAGGTCGACCTGGATCACGCGGGCCCAGTCCTCGTCGCTGTACTCGGCCACGGGCTTGACCGGGCCGTTGATGCCGGCGTTGTTGACCAGGATGCCGATGGGGCCGAGCGACTTCTCGGTTTCGGCCGCGGCGGCCTGCACCGAGGCGCTGCTGCCCACGTCCACGCGCAGCGCGAGTTCGGGCGCGTAGCCGCTGCCCTGCAGCGCGTCGGGCTGCAGGTCCCACACCGCCACGCGGCAGCCCTGCGCGGCCAGACGCTGCGCGATGCCCAGGCCGATGCCGCGGGCGCCGCCGGTGACCACGGCCACCTGGCCGGCAAGCGTTGCGGGCGCCATCGGCGCGGAAGAAGAAACGGTCATGGCGGTCAGGGGTGCAAAGAAAGGATCGGCAGGGAAGTTCAGGCGGCCTGCGCCGCGCGGGGCGGGGCGGCCTCGGCGTGCAGCACGCCATCGCGCACCATGGCGTCGATGTCGGCGGCGGCATAGCCCAGGCTGGCGGCGATCTCGCGGTTGTGCTGGCCCAGGAGCGGCGCGGGCGTGGTGAGGGTGGTGCTGCAGCCCGAGAAGTGGAAGGGGGTGTTGGCCAGCGTCACGCGGCCGAGCACCGGGTGGTCCTGCTCGATCAGCATGCCGCGCGCAAGGATTTGCGGGTCGGCCACCACCTCGTCGATGCCCTGCACCTTGGCGGCAGGCACGCTGGCGGCGTCGAGCGTGGCCAGGATGTCGGCCACGGTGCGGGTGGCGGCCCAGGCGCGCACGGGCGGCAGAATCTCCTGCCGGTGCGCATTGCGGCCCGCGGCGCTGTGAAAGCGCGCATCGGCCGCGAAGGCGTCGCCGCCCACCACCTGTGCGAGCCGCTTCCAGCTGTCGTCCACCTGCGCGGCGATCACCACGTGGCCATCGGCGGCGTCGAACACGCCGTAGAGCGTGCTCTGCGGCAGGTCGTGGCCGGTCTGCACGGGGATGTCCTTGCCGCCCGAGAAGGTGTAGCACTGCACCGCGTATTCGTGCATGGACATCAGGCAGTCGTAGAGCGCCATGTCGATGTGCTGGCCCAGGCCCGATTTCACGCGCCCGAGCAATGCCGCGCACACGGCCGCCACGCCGTGGATGCCGGTGTACATGTCGCCCAGCGCGATGCGCAGCAGCGGCGGCGTGCGGCCCGGCTCGCCCACCATGGCCATGATGCCGCTCTTGGCTTCGGCGATCAGGCCGAAGCCGGCGCGGTGCGAATCCGGGCCGGTGTGGCCATAGGCCGAGATCGAGCAGTACACCAGCTTGGGATTGCGGCGCGAGAGCTCTTCGTAGCCCAGGCCGAGCTTGTTCAGCGCGCCGGGACGGTAGTTCTCGACGAACACGTCGGCCGAATCGGTGAGGCGATGGATCAGGTCCTTGCCGCGCGGGTCCTTGGTGTTCACGCACAGGCCCTGCTTGCCCATGTTCTGCTGCAGGAAGTAGCCGCTCTGGCCGTCGATGAAATAGGGGTGCTCGCGGCCGGCGTCGCCCGCGGGGCGTTCGACCTTGATCACCTCGGCCCCCATCGCCGCGAGGCAGCGCGAGAGGTAGGGGCCGGCCAGGAAGTGGGTGTAGTCCACCACGCGGATGCCCGCCAGGGGCGCGTTCTGCAATTGCATGTCGTTCGTCTCGTGTCTCGGTGGCGCGGGGCGTTCAGGCGGCGGGGCGGCGCGGCACCATCAGGCGGTGTTCGCCCTTTTGCACCACCTCGTCCTTCTGGTTGATGAGCTCGGAGGGCAGCACCACGATGCCCCAGCCCGGCTTGCTGTTGGACGCCCGCATGCTGCCGACGCGAAAGCGCACGCGCAGCGTGTCGCCGATGTAGATGGGCTTGAGGAAGTCCCAAGTCCAGCCCAGCGACATGCCGGGCAGGAAGCGGTATTCGCTTTGCGTCTTCAGGCCGTCGGCCACCGACTGGCCCATGAGGCCGTGCGCCACACGCTGGCCGAAATGGCTGGCGCGCGCATAGGCCTCGTCGACGTGCACGGGCGTGAAGTCGCCGGTGAGCTCGGCATAGGCGTCGATGCGTTCGGCCGTGACTTCGTAAGGCGGGCTCACGCATTCGTCGCCCACCTGGGCGTCTTCCCAGTAGCGTTCGGGGGTGGTGAAGGACATCTTGGGCGCGGGCATGGGTTCTTTCTCTTGCGGGTGCGGTGCGTCGATCAGGCGGCGCGCGGATCGACGGCCAGGGCCTGCGCCACCGTGCCGGGGCTGGCCTGCAGCAGCTCGACCACCAGGCCTTCGGGCAGGCGCAGCCAGTGCGCGCCGGCGGCGGTGGCGCGCACGCCGTCCCACGCGGCCGCGGCGGCCAGGGCGGCGGGCACGTCGTCCACCATGACGCCGATGTGGCCCAGCTGCTGCTCGCCCTGGGGCGCGAAGCGCGCATCGGCGATGAACTGCATGCCGCCCAGGCTCCAGTACTGCGTGGGCGATTCGGCGGCGCCTTCGATCTGGCGCGCGTCCATGCCCAGCACGTCGCGGAAGAAACGGATGTGCCAGTGGATGTCGCGCACGCGGATGGCGACGTGTTCGACGTAGGCGCGGGTCGGGGCGGTCATGCGAGGGTCTCCGGGCGGGCCAGCGTACGTTCGCGGCCCTTCAGGCACGCGACCAGCGTGCGGTTGACAGGGGTAGGCACGCCCGCGCGCTGGCCCCAGCGCACGACCGAGCCGTTGACGTAATCGATCTCGGTGACCGAGCCTTTTTCGAGGCTCTGCAGCATCGAGGCCTTGAATTCCGGCGGCAATCCGGCTGCGGCCTTGCGCCAGGGCTCGCGCGGGTCGGTGGTGGCCACGCGGATGCCGGTGGCGCGCGCCACCGCCATCGCCTCGGCCACCGCGGCCACGGCGCATTCCTCGATCTCGGGCACGTCGTAGAGCGTGCCGTAGGGCAGGCCGGTGATGCCGCTCAACGCGCCGGTGGCGACGTTGACGAACAGCTTGTCCCAGATGACGCCGTAGATGTTGTCGCTCACCGCGGTGGCCAGCCGCGCGTCGCTGAAGGCGCGGGCGATGCGCTCGGCGCGGGGCGAGCGCGTGCCGTCGAGTTCGCCGATCACGGTTTCCTTGCCCTCGATGCCGGCGATCACATGGCCGGGTGCGAGCACGGTGCCCCCCAGATAGGTCTTGCCGGCCAGCACATGGCCCGGGCCGATCGCAGCGGCCAGCACGTCTTCGTGGCCCAGGCCGTTCTGCAGCGACAGCACGGCAGTCTGCGGGCCCACCAGGGCGCGCGCACCGGCAATGGCGGCCTCGGTGTGGAAGGACTTGACGAGCACGACCAGCAGGTCGACCGGCCCGCAGGCGGCCGCGACGGCGGCGCAGCCGGTGGCGGCCTGAACGCGCACGGTGCGGTCCACGCCCGCCTCGCGCAGCAGGAGGCCGCGGTCGTTGAGCGTACCGACCAGCGCGGCCGAGCGGTTGACCAGCCAGGCCGTGTGACCGGCCTCGGTCAGCGCGCCGCCGATGACGCAGCCGAGCGCGCCGGCACCGAGGATGCAGATCTTCAGGGGGTCCATGGCAAGGGCGTCATTCAATGGCCGGTCCAGCGCGGCGCGCGCTTTTCGGCGAAGGCGCGCGGGCCTTCCCGGGCGTCGTCGCTGGCGAGCATGCGCTCGGCCAGTTCGTAGGTGGCGCGCATGGCGGCTTCGAGGTCGGGTTCGGCCAGGCTTTGCTGCATCACCTGCTTGCTGGCCTGCACCGACAGCGGCGCGCAGGCCAGCACTTCGTCCGCCAGCGCGCGGGCGCGGGCCATGAGTTCGGCGCGCGGCACCACCTCGTTGACCAGGCGAAGGCGCAGTGCTTCCTGCGCGTCGATGCGCCGGCCGGTGAGCACGAGCAGGTTGCAGTCCTTCATGGCCATTTGCCGCGGCAGGCGCTGCAGCACGCCGCCACCCAGCGCAGCCAGGCCCACGCGCGGCTCGGGCAGGCCGAACAGCGCATGGTCGGCCGCCACGGCCAGGTCGCAGGCGGCGAGGATTTCGACGCCGCCGCCCAGGCACAGGCCGTTGACGGCCGCGATCACCGGCTTGAACAGGTCGAAGCGCGAGGTGATGCCCGCGAATCCGGTCGGCGGCTTGTGATGGTCGCCGGTTTCGGCCAGGGCCTTGAGGTCGGTGCCGACGCAGAACGACCGCTCGCCCGCGCCGGTGAGGATGGCCACGCGCAGTTCCGGGTCGGCCGCGTAGAGGTCGAGCGCGTGCGAGAGCTCTTCGTGCCCGGCCGGGTGCATCGCATTGAGCACCTCGGGCCTCTCGAGCGTGAGCACCAGCAGCGGGCCGTCGGTCTCGTAGCGGCAGTAACGGAAGGCGGGGGCCATGCGGGCTGCTGCGCTTACTTTGCGGGCCGCAGCGTCTCGACCACCTGGGCGCGGCCGTTCTCGATCTTCACGATGAAGCTCTCGCGGTCGAGGTCGCCCTTGTCGTCGTACTTGGTGTCGAACAGCACGCCGGGGTAGTCCTTGGCCGAGATGCTCATGCCGTGCAGCGTCTTCGCGAAGGCCTTCGAATCGATCTTGCCGATCTTGTCGAATACGGCCTTGGCCGTGTGCATGCCGGTGTAGCCCTTCATCGCGTTGTGGTCGGCCTTGATCTTGTAGGTGGCCTCGTACTTCCTGGCGAAGGCCTGCACCGTGGCGTTGGGCGCATCGGGCGTGAGGCCCACGTGCGCGACGATGCCGTTGGCCGCGGCACCGGCCAGCTCGATCACCTTGTCGTTGGCCAGAGTCGATTCGCCGACGATGGGCTTGTCGAAGCCCTGCTTGCGCAGTTCCTTGAGCGCGCGGGCCGATTCCTCTTCGTTGGTGTAGACGAACAGTACGTCGGGGTTGGACTGCTTGGCGCGCAGCACGGCGCCCGAGAAGTCGATCTGGCCCGGCTCGGTCGAGATGTCGGCGGCGACCTTGGCGCCGGCGGCCTGCAGGCCCTTGACTACGGCATCCCGGCCGCCCTTGCCGAAGTCGTTGTTGACGAAAATGATCGCCACGCTCCTGGCCTTGAGGCTCTCGGTCATGTAGCGCACGACCTTGGGCATGGACGCGGCCTGCGTGAACGAGCTGCGGAACACATAGGGGTTGCCCTGCTCGGTGATGGCAGCAGCCTCGCCGCCGATGATGTTGGGCACCTCGGCGCGCCGCGTCTCCTGCATGCTCACGAGGATGGAGCCGGAGAACACGGGGCCCAGGATCACCGGCGCGCCCTGGTCGATGGCCTTGGTCGCCAGACCCTTGGCCACACCAGGCTGGGTTTGCGTGTCCCAACTGGCGTACGAGATTTTCTTGCCTGCGAAGCCGCTGGCAGCGTTGATCTCCTGCACCGCCAGCTTCACGCCGTTGTCGAAGTTGGTGCCGGCGGTCGCGCCCGGGCCGCTGAGCTCGACCAAGCCGATGACGGGGACTGTTTGGGCCACTGCAAGCAGCGGGGCGCTGCACAGGGCGAGGGCCGCGGCCAGGTGGCCGAGCGAAAGAGTCTTCATGCGCTTGTCTCCTGTTTCTGGTCGCCCCGTGTACAGAGGCTGTGCGCATGGTCGGCCTGACGCAGTATGCTGTCCATTCATCAACCGGCATTTACATCATTGCGTTCTCAGATAATGGAGACGAATCCCGCTCTGCTCGACGTGAAGCTGCTTCGCCTGATCGACCAGCTGCACCGCACGCGCAGCGTTACGCGCGCGGCAGAGGCGCTGGGCCAGGGCCAGCCCACTGTCAGCGTCTGGCTGGCGCAGTTGAGGCGTCAACTCGGCGATCCGCTGTTCGTGCGGACCGGCGAGGGCATGCTGCCCACGCCGCGTGCCGACGCCATGATCCACACAGTGCGCGAGGTGCTCGAGGGGCTGGAGCGCCTGTCGGCCCTGAGCCACGACTTTGACGCCGGAAGCGCGCAGCGGCACTTCCACATTTCGATCACCGACGCGAGCCATGTCACGCTCCTGCCGCGCATCCTTCGTCGCGTGCGCACGGCAGCGCCCGGCGTCGTGCTGCACGCGCGACGCATCGACGCGCAGCTCGCCAGTTCGCTGCAATCGGGCGACGCCGACCTCGCCATCGGTTACCTGCCCTGGCTCGACGCCGGCTTTCATCAATTGCCGCTGTTCCAGCAAGACTGGATCTGCCTGGCCAGCGCCGATCACCCCCGGCTGGGCCCACCCGAAGCGGTGCTCGATGTGGAGACCTACGCCGCGGAATCACACATCGGCGTCGTGTCCGGCACGGGTTACCAGCTGATGGAGGAGTCGTTCGCCCGCGTTGGCGTGAAGCGCCGCGTGGCACTCGAGCTGCCCGGTTTCCTTGGGCTGCCGGCGATCCTATCGGGCAGTGATCTGGTGGCCACCCTGCCCCGCCAGATCGGCGAGACCATCGCCGCCGACGCCGGCCTGCGCCGCATGCCCTGTCCGGTGGCGATTCCGCATTTCGCCGTCAAGCTGTACTGGCACGCGCGGTTCCATCAGGACAGCGCGCACCGCTGGATCCGCTCACTGTGCGCCGACGAGCTCGGTGAACCGGCCGGCTCGCCGCCGCCCGGCGTCGCGGCAGTGCGGCGCGCTTCGCGCGCGTCGGGCGACGCCAGAGAAAAGCCGCGGCCGCCCTGAGGCGCCGCGGCGATCAAGTGGCGTCGTCGCGTGTCGCAACAGCGCCTGGAAGATGGTGCCGATTATCGGAATCGAACTGATGACCTACCGCTTACAAGGCGGTTGCTCTACCAACTGAGCTAAATCGGCAAGAGCGGACATTCTATGCGTCCGCCCACTCGGAAATTACTTGATTCGCTTGAGCGACGGCCGGGCCCCCCCCGAGGACGGCGCGGGACGGGGCGGGTCGCCGTCAGGCTCGACGGTCGGCTCGCCGGACAGCGACACCACGTTGTCGTCCGCCGGGCGATCGGGCACGGCAGACAGCATCGGCCCGGCAGCCGCATCCACGTCGGCCGGTGACGGCGGGGCCTCTTCGGCTGCCGACACCGGAAACGCCATGCCCTGCCCGTTCTCGCGCGCGTAGATGGCCAGAACCCGGGCGACCGGCACCATGATCTCGCGAGCCGTACCCGCGAAACGCGCCTTGAATTCAATGAATTCATTGCCCAGCTTGAGCGAGCTGGTTGCATCGAAGCTGATGTTCAGCACGATCTCACCGTTTTTCACGTACTCGCGCGGCACCTGCACCGTGTCGTCCACCAGGACGGCCACATAGGGCGTGAAGCCGTTGTCGGTACACCAGTCGTAGAGCGCGCGGATCAGGTAAGGCCGCGTCGATGTGGATTCCAGCGCATTCATCATGCGAGCCGCGCTCCGCTTTACTTGCGCATCACCTTTTCGGACGGCGTCAGCGCCTCGATGTAAGCGGGGCGCGAGAAGATGCGCTCGGCATACTTGAGCAACGGAGCAGCGTTCTTCGACAGGTCGATGCCGTAGTAGTCCAGGCGCCAGAGCAGCGGCGCGATCGCCACGTCCAGCATCGAGAAGTTCTCGCCCAGCATGTACTTGTTCTTGAGGAAGACGGGTGCGAGTTGCGTGAGGCGGTCGCGGATGTGCGAGCGTGCCTTTTCCAGCGCCTTGTCGTTGCCCTTGCTGGCGCGGTTCTCCAGCGTGGCGACATGCACGAAGAGTTCCTTCTCGAAGTTGAGCAGGAACAGGCGCACACGGGCGCGATCCACCGGGTCACCGGGCATCAGCTGCGGATGCGGGAAGCGTTCGTCAATGTACTCGTTGATGATGTTCGACTCGTACAGGATGAGGTCGCGCTCGACCAGGATGGGCACCTGGCCGTAGGGGTTCATCACGCTGATGTCCTCGGGCTTGTTGTAGAGATCGACGTCGCGGATCTCGAAATCCATGCCTTTCTCGAACAGCACGAAGCGGCAGCGGTGGGAGAAGGGGCAGGTGGTTCCCGAATACAGCACCATCATGGCGAAAGGCTCCTGAAAGTCAAAAAGGAGTGGGGCGCATCAGGCGCTCCCACTCCGTGGTCCGTGCCCCGAAGGGCCAGGTCCGGTTGGCGTTACTTGACGTCTTTCCAGAACGCGGCGTTCAGACGCCAGGCGATCAGGGTGAAGACCGTCAGGAACAGCAATACCCACACGCCCACGCGCACCCGCGTGTTCTGTGCCGGCTCGGCCATCCACTGCAGATAGGCGACCAGGTCACCGACGGCCTGGTCGTATTCCAGAGGCGAAAGGGTGCCGGGCTTGGTCTGCTTCCAGCCCGTGAGCACATGCACTTCATGGCCATGGGACTGCTGCGTGGCGTATTGGGGCTCTCGCTCGCCCTGCAGCTCCCACAGCGGATTGGGCATGCCCACACTGGGGAAGGCGAGGTTGTTCCATCCCGTCGCCTTGGACGGATCACGGTAGTACGTGCGCAGGAACGTGTAGAGATAGTCAGCACCGGTTCCGTTGTGGCCGGCACGCGAGCGGGCCACCAGAGTCAGGTCGGGCGGGTTGCCACCGAACCAGTCCTTGGCCTGTTTCGGATCGATGGCCGCCTTCATGGTCTCGCCCACCTTGTCGGTGGCGAAGAGCAGGTTGTCCTTGATCTGCTGCTCGGTCAGTCCGATGTCCTGCAGGCGGTTGTAGCGCATGTAGGCCGCGGAGTGGCAGCTCAGGCAGTAGTTGACGAAGATCTTGGCGCCGTTTTGCAGCGCCGCCAGGTCGTTCGTCTTGTTGGGTGCCTTATCCCAGGCAATGCCACCTTCGGCAGCCAGGGCGCCGGTGGCAAAGCCGAGCGCGGCGATCAGCGTGAGGATGATCTTCTTCATTGTGCTAGTCCTCGACTCAGTGCGGCGTGTAGTTGACGCGCTCGGGCGGCGTCTTGAACGTGCCCAGCCGGCTCCACCACGGCATCATCAGGAAGAAGCCGAAGTAGAACAGCGTGCCGACCTGCGAGACGCGCTCGCCGATGGGCGAGGGTGCCTGCACACCGAGGTAGGCGAGGATCACGAAGTTGATCACGAACACGCCGTAGACATACTTGTGCCAGTCGGGGCGGTAACGGATCGACTTGACCGGGCTGTGGTCCAGCCACGGCAGGAAGAACAGGATGATGACCGCGCCGCCCATCACCACCACGCCCCAGAACTTGGCGTCGATCGCCAGCATCAGGGCAATGGCAACCACCGAGACGGCCACAATGCCCGCCTTGACGAACGACGGCAGGCGCGACTTGACGACGCCATAGCCGGCCCCCAGCACCACGCAGACGATCAGCACGTACATCATCTCGCTGGTGATGGCGCGCAGCATCGAATAGAACGGCGTGAAATACCAGACAGGCGCGATGTGCGCGGGTGTCTTGAGCGGGTCGGCCGGGATGAAGTTGTTGTATTCGAGGAAGTAGCCCCCGAACTCCGGCGCGAAGAAGATCACCGCCGTGAACACCATCAGGAACATGCTGACGGCGAAGATGTCGTGCACCGTGTAGTACGGGTGGAACGGGATGCCGTCGAGCGGCTTGCCGTTCTCGTCCTTGTGGGCCTTGATCTCGATGCCGTCCGGATTGTTCGAGCCGACGTCATGCAATGCCAGCAGGTGGGCCACCACCAGGCCCAGCAGGACCAGCGGCACGGCGATCACGTGGAAGCTGAAGAAGCGGTTCAGGGTGGCGTCGGACACCACGTAGTCGCCACGGATCAGCAGCGCCAGATCGGGACCGATGAACGGAATGGCCGCGAACAGGTTCACGATCACCTGGGCACCCCAGTAGGACATCTGGCCCCAGGGCAGCAGGTAGCCCATGAAGGCCTCGGCCATCAGGCACAGGAAGATGGCGCAACCGAAGATCCAGACCAGCTCGCGCGGCTTGCGATAGCTGCCGTACAGCAGGCCCCGGAACATGTGCAGGTACACGACCACGAAGAACGCCGAAGCGCCCGTGGAGTGCATGTAGCGGATCAGCCAGCCCCACGGCACATCGCGCATGATGTACTCGACCGATGCAAACGCGAGGTTGGCATCGGGCTTGTAGTGCATCACCAGGAAGATGCCCGTGACGATCTGGATCACCAGCACCAGCAGCGCCAGCGAACCGAAGATGTACCAGAAGTTGAAGTTCTTCGGCGCGTAGTACTCCGACATGTGGACGCGGTAGGCGTCGAAGGCGGTCGGGAAACGGTTCTCGGCCCAGTTGAGGGCCTTGGCGCCGATCGGTGCGTTGGGGGAGATTTCCTTGAATTCAGCCATGTCCGTCTCCTCAGGCCTTCTTGTCTTCGCCGATCAGGAGGCGGGTGTCGGAGAGGTACATGTGCGGCGGCACTTCCAGGTTGTCCGGTGCGGGCTTGTTCTTGTAGACGCGGCCGGCCATGTCGAAAGTCGAGCCGTGGCACGGGCACAGGAAGCCGCCCGGCCAGTCGCTGGGCAACGAGGGCTGGGCGCCAGGAGCGAACTTGTCGGTCGGCGAGCATCCCAGGTGGGAGCAGATGCCCACCACGACCAGCACCTCGGGCTTGATCGAACGGGCTTCGTTGCGCGCGTATTCGGGGGTCAGCTCGGCAGGATTGCGCTCGGACTTCGGGTCGGCGAGCTGGCCGTCGTTCTTCGGCAGCTCGGCCACCTGTTCCGGCGTGCGCCGCACGATCCAGACCGGCTTGCCGCGCCACTCGACCGTCAGCTTCTCCCCGGGATTGAGGGCCGAGATGTCCACTTCGACCGCTGCGCCAGCGGCCTTGGCCCGCTCGGAAGGCTGGAACGTACTGACGAAGGGCACGGCAGTGGCTACACCACCTACCGCGCCAGCACAGCCGGACGCAATGAGCCACGTCCGCTTGCTGTTGTCGACTGGAGTCTCACTCATGGGGTTCCTCGAAGAACGTCGCTCGTTATTTGGGGGTCAACCGTCAATTGTAGCGGAGCGCATCTGGCGGATTCAATGCGCGCCAGGTGTCGGACGCAGCCGCTTGACAGGGCGCAACAGTCGGGAATACTGACCGACCACTTACAAAGCTTTCAAGGGGCCGCCGGACATGGGCATGCTGCAGGAATTCAAGACTTTCGCCATCAAGGGCAACGTGATCGACCTGGCGGTCGGCGTGATCATCGGAGCGGCGTTCGGCAAGATCACCGAATCGCTGGTGCGCGACATCATCATGCCGGTGGTGGGACTGGTGGTGGGCAACCTGGATTTCTCCAACATGTTCATCGTGCTGGGCTCGGTACCCGAGGGCGTGCCGCGAACCCTGGCCGACCTGACCAAGGCGGGAGTCCCGGTGTTCGCCTACGGCAACTTCATCACCGTGTTCGTGAACTTCCTCATCCTGGCGTTCGTGATTTTCCTGATGGTCAAGCAGGTGAACAAGCTCAAGCGCGCGCATGAAGCAGCGCCGCCGCCTGCGCCGGCGGCACCACCCGAAGACATCATGCTGCTGCGCGAGATCCGCGACAGCCTCAAGAAGAACGACTGAACGCGTCGCTTGCACGCGCGCCGGCTCAGCTGCGCGCGGCCAGCCGGCGCGCCATCCGCACCGCCGCCAACATGCTGGCGGGATCGGCCCGGCCTGTGCCGGCGATGTCGAAGGCGGTCCCATGGTCGGGGCTGGTGCGCACCAGCGGCAGGCCCAGCGTCACGTTCACGCCATGCTCCACGCCGAGATACTTCACAGGGATCAGCCCCTGGTCGTGATACATGGCGATCACGACGTCGAATTCGCCGCGCCGTGCACGCATGAAGACGGTGTCTGGAGCGAAGGGGCCATGCGCATCGAAACCGGCCAACCGCGCGGCAACCACGGCCGGCGCAATCACCTCGATCTCTTCCTGGCCAAACAGCCCCCCCTCCCCTGCATGCGGGTTGAGCCCCGCCACCGCGATACGCGGTGCGCGGCCCAGCAGCGGCAGCAGGGCGTGATGGGTGATCGACAGCGTGCCGGCGAGGTTGGCCGGCGTGACGGCCGCCAGCGCATCCCGCAGGGACACATGGATGCTGAGCAGCACGGTACGCAATTCGTCGTTGGCGAGCATCATGCGCACCGGCACTTCGTCCAGCGGACGTCCCAGGTGCAGCGCGGCCTCAGCCTGCAGCAGTTCGGTGTGACCGGGAAACGGCTCCCCCGCCGCCGCCAGCGATTCCTTGTGCAGCGGCGCCGTGACCACGCCGGCGATCTCGCCGCATAGTGCGGCTCGGGCCGCCCAGCGCACGGCATCGGCCGCCATGCGGCCGGCCGCTGCGTCGACGCGGCCGATGACCGGCAGGCCCGCTGCGGCGCCCGTCGGCAGCACCGGGATCGCGGGTGCCGCCACCTGCAGCGCCTGCGCGGGCGAAGTGATTTCGACCACCGCAGCGTCGTCATGTCGCGCGCCGGGCGCCACGAACCCGAGCGCGCGGCGTATCACGTTCGGGCTGCCTGCGACGAAACAGCCGTCGAGTTCGTGCCGGGCCTCCCGGTACAACCGGGCGATCACCTCCGGTCCGATCCCAGCGGGATCGCCCTGGGTCAGCGCCAGCAGGGGCAGGTCGGGGTGTTCCATGTCAGGCCGGGTTGTCGATGTCGATGAACTCGTGGGCCAATCCCAGTTGCTGCGCGACGTGGGCAGCGACGGCAGGCGCGCCGTAGCGCTCCGTGGCGTGATGGCCGGCCGCGATGAACGCCACCCCGGTTTCTCGCGCCAGATGCACCTGCGGCTCCGAGATTTCTCCCGTGACGAATACATCGGCACCGGCGGCGATGGCCGACTCGAAGTAACCCTGTGCGCCGCCCGTGCACCACGCGATGCGGCGCAGAGGCCGCCCGTCGCCCTGCGCCAGGACGGGCACACGGCCCAGCCGCGATGCGACATGGTCGGCCAGCGTCGAGGCCGTCATGTCCTGACCCGCGGGCGGTCCGCCGAGAAAGCCCAGCGACTGCTCGCCGAAGCGCGCCTCGCCGTCGGCAAAGCCCAGCACGCGGCCCAGTTGCGCGTTGTTGCCCAACTGGGGATGTGCATCCAGCGGCAGGTGGTAGGCGTACAGGTTGATGTCGTGAGCCAGCAGCAGCGCCAGCCGCTGCTTCATCCAGCCCGTGACCCGGCCGTCGTGGCCGCGCCAGAACAGGCCGTGGTGCACGAACACCGCGTCGGCACCGACGACGATCGCCGCCTCGATCAGCGCGCGGCTGGCAGTCACGCCTGACACGATGCGGCCGACGCACTCGCGGCCTTCGACCTGCAGGCCATTGGGGCCGTAGTCCTTGAAACGCTCAGGGCCGAGCAACGCGTCGAATGCGCCCAGCAGTTCCTGACGAGTGGTGGTGGTGCTCAATGTGGGGGCCTCGATCACGGGCGCCGGAGCGGCGCCCGTCACCGATTGTCTCAGCCCGGCGCCGGCATGACGCCTCCTGCGGCCACAAATCGCACTTCGCCAGCTTGTTGTTCTTCGTCCGCTGACGGGATCTTTGCCGGGCCCAAGGCGCTGAACCTGTTCAGCAGGCGCGCGGCTGACGGACAATAGATGCCCGCATGCGCCGGCCACCGTCCGCCGCGCGGTTCAAGACGCCCGTTCCACTCATGAAGCGCACCTGGCTGCTGTTTTCCCAGACCGTCACTGTCCTGCTGGCGGCTTATTTCGTCGTCGCAACGCTGCGCCCCGACTGGGTCGGGCGCCGCACCGATCTGACCAGCCGCGTCGTCTCGCTGATCGAGTCGCCGTCTCCCGTGCCTGGCACGCCGCCGCCAGCGGGCTCCCTGAGCGCCGCGGCGCGGAAGGCTTCGCCCTCGGTGGTCAGCATCAACATCGTCAAGGCCGCGCAGCGCAACCCTCGCGCCAACGACCCATGGTTCCGCTTCTTCTATGGCGAGCAGGACATGCGCCCGCAAGCCGGCTTGGGCAGCGGCGTGATCATGAGCGCCGACGGGTACATCCTTACCAACAACCACGTGGTCGATGGCGCCGATGAGATCGAAGTGATCCTGAGCGACTCGCGCCGGGCCCAAGCCCAGGTGATCGGCACCGACCCCGAAACCGATCTGGCCATCCTGCGCATCGCGCTGGACAAGCTGCCCGCCATCACACTCGGCAATTCGGACGGCCTGCTGGTCGGCGACGAGGTGCTGGCGATCGGAAACCCGTTCGGGGTGGGCCAGACCGTGACCAGCGGGATCGTCAGTGCGCTGGGCCGCAACCAGCTGGGCATCAACACGTTCGAGAACTTCATCCAGACCGATGCCGCCATCAATCCGGGCAATTCGGGTGGCGCGCTGGTGGACATCAACGGCAACCTGATGGGCATCAACACGGCGATCTATTCGCGCTCAGGCGGCAGCATGGGCATCGGTTTTGCGATTCCGTCGTCCACCGCGCGCCAGGTGCTCGAGAGCATCGTGCGCGACGGCCAGGTCACGCGCGGCTGGATCGGCGTGGAACCCAACGAGCTGTCTCCCGAACTGGCTGAAACCTTCGGCGTGAAGGCCGACCGAGGCGTCATCATCACCGGCGTGCTGCAGAACGGTCCGGCCGCGCAGGCAGGCTTGAGGCCGGGCGACGTCATCCTGGCGGTGAACGGCAAGGACATCGCCAACGTGGCGGAGCTGTTGAGCCACGTGGCAGCGCTCAGGCCGGGCGAGGCCGCGCCGTTTTCGCTGCAACGCGGCGGTCAGCGCGTGGAACTGGCGGTGACCCCCGGCACCCGGCCGCGCTCCCCGGCGCGGATGCAACAGCGCTGAAACCGCCGGCCGCTGCGCCACAAGGCGGCAGCTGCGCTCAGGATCCTTCCGCGGCCTCGGCTTCCGCCTTCTGCTCGGGCGTCTGGGTGTTGCGGATGAAGATCTGCGCCGCCCAGATACCCACTTCGTACAGGATGCACATCGGTACCGCGAGCGCGAGTTGCGAGATCACGTCGGGCGGCGTCACCACCGCAGCCACGACGAAGGCCACGACGATGAAGTAGCCACGGAACGACCTGAGCTTCTCGATCGTCACCAGGCCGAAACGCGCCAGCAGCATGACCACGATGGGCACCTGGAAGGCCAGCCCGAACGCGATGTAGAGCGACAGGATGGATTCGACGTACGAAGCGATGTCCGGCGTGGCCGCCACACTGGCCGGCGTGAACTTCTGGATGAAGCCGAACATCTTGTCGAGCACGAAGAACTGCACGAAGGCGATGCCCGAGTAGGCCAGCGCACTGCCGAAGATGATCAGCGGCAGGGCAAAACGCTTCTCATGGCTGTACAGGCCGGGCGCCACGAACATCCACACCTGGTACATGAGCCACGGCAGCGCCAGCAGGACGGCCGCCATCAGCAGCACCTTGAGCGGGATGAAGAAGGGCGTGAACACACCGACGGCGATCAGCTTCGCGTCGGGCGGCATGTGGGCGCGGATCGGAATGGCGATCAGGTCGATCAGGCCGCTGGGGCCCGGCCAGAGCGCCAGCAGACCGCCTGCCACCACCAGTCCGTAGATGCAGTAGAGCAGCCGGTCGCGCAGCTCCATCAGGTGCTGCACGAAAGGTTGCTCGGAGCCAGCCAGCTCGTCTTCCTTGGAATTGGGATCCGCCATGGTGTGGGGCAAGAGCCGCCGGACGCGCCACACAAAGGCGCTGCGCGGGCGGCAGTTAGTTGATCTTCCTGGGGCGGTACCGCGCGACGCGGGCGGCGCCCGACAGCGCCTTGGTGCGCACCCCGGCCCGCGCCTTGTACCACTGGGGCGTGGCCCCCTGCTTGAGGCGCCAGTTCTTCTTGGGATGCTTGTATTCGGGCGGAGGTGGCGTCCAGGCCGGCAGCGCAGCGTCGTTCGTGGTGTCCGACCAGGACTTCTCGAAGTCGCTCGCCTGCGTCTGGATGGACTGCTCGACTTCGCGCGCTGCGCCCTCGACCGAGTCCTTCATCTTGCGCAGTTCGTCCAGCTCCATCGAGCGGTTGACTTCGTTCTTGACGTCATTGACGTAACGCTGGGCCTTGCCCAGCAGCGCGCCGACCGTACGGGCGACGCGCGGCAGCTTTTCGGGCCCGATGACCACGAGGGCCACCGCGCCGATCAGCGCCATCTTGGAGATTCCGAGATCGATCACGAACGTTGCATCCGCCCGGCCCGCGTGGCCGTTCAGGACTTGTGCTTGGCTTCGACGTCGATCGTGGTCTTGTCGGCGGGCGCGGACGTGACCTGCTGCGCCGGCTTGTCGCCCTCGGCCGAGGTACTGCCGTCCTTCATGCCGTCCTTGAAGCCCTTGACGGCGCCACCCAGGTCGGAACCGAGGTTCTTGAGCTTCTTCGTGCCGAACACCATGACCACGATCAGCAGCACGACCAGCCAGTGCCAGATGGAAAACGAACCCATGGAAGACTCCTAATGCGTATTCGGGGATTTTAGTGGGCGCAGGTGCCCCAGCCGGCATCGGCTGGGCGGAATAACCCTTGCTTCAACCTTTGAGCCACGGCCGGGGGCCGCCCATGACGTGGACATGGAGATGGTGCACTTCCTGGCCCCCTTCGGCGCCCGTGTTCGCCACGATGCGGAAACCACCGTCCGGATAGGGGTTGCAGCCCTGCTCCTGCGCCAGCCGGGGGGCCAGCGCCATGAGACGGCCGAGCATGCCCGCATGCTGGGGACCGACCTGTGCCATCGACGGGATGTGCGCCTTCGGAATGATGAGGAAGTGCACCGGCGCCCACGGCGCGATGTCGTGGAAAGCAAACAGCTCGTCGTCCTCGTACACCTTGCGCGAAGGAATCGCCCCCTGGACGATCTTGCAGAAGATGCAGTCAGGCGCGGCAGACACGGCGTCAGATGGCACTGGCGGGCTCCATGGGCTGTCGGGCATTCATGCGGACCATGCCCTTGACGATGCGATAGAGGAACCAGAGCGAGATCACGGTCCACGCGATCCAGCCGGGAAAGATGAACAGCAGCCACAGCGGCAGCGTGAGCAGGTAGGCGATACCGGCCCAGATCACACTGCGGATGCGCCATGAGAAATGGCTGGCGTGCCAGCTGCCCGCCGCGTCCTGACGCTTGACCAGGTCGAGGACCAGCGCCACCAGCAGCAGCACGATCGACGCCTGCGCACTCGGGATCACCGCACCCACGGCCACCACGAGGTGGAGGATGTAGCTCACCCATCCCAGCGTGGTGAGCGAATTTTCCTGGTCTTGCGTCATGCGGTGGCGTCTCCGGGGAGTGGGTGGGTGAGATCGTGACGGCGCGGCGTCCTCAGCCGCGGGCTTCGTCGGCTTCGCGTGCGCCGAGCTTGCGCAGGGCCTTTTCCTCGATGCCGCTCGTGCCTTCGCGCCGCGCCAGCTCGGCGATCACGTCGGCGGGCGAGAGGTTGTAGTGTGCCAGCGCAATCATGGTGTGGAACCACAGGTCGGCCACTTCGTTCACGATCTTCGACGCATCGCCGCCGGCGCTTGCGTCCTTGGCCGCCATCACCACTTCGGTGGCTTCCTCGCCGATCTTCTTGAGGAAGGCGTCGGGGCCCTTGTGCAGCAGCCTGGCCACGTAGCTGGCCGACGGATCGCCGCCCTGCCCCGGCTTGCGGCTTTCGATCACGGCGGCCAGGCGCGCCAGTGCGTCCTGCGAGAGTTCTTCTGACGGCATGGTCTTCACTTGTAGATGGATTCCGGGTCCTTCAGCACGGGCTCGACGGTGCGCCACGCGCCCTCCTCGTACTTCTGGAAGAAACAGCTGTGGCGCCCCGTGTGGCAGGCGATGCCGGGTTCGTGGCCCTGCTGCGTCACCTTGAGCAGCACGACATCGTTGTCGCAGTCGAGACGGATGTCGTGCACCGTCTGGACATGGCCCGACTCCTCGCCCTTGAACCACAGCTTGCCACGCGAACGGCTGAAGTACACGGCGCGGCCGAGTTCAGCCGTCTTCTGCAGCGCCTCGCGGTTCATCCAGGCGAACATCAGCACGTCGTTGCTGCCGGCTTCCTGCGCGATCACGGGCACCAGGCCCTGTGCGTCCCATTTGACTTCGTCGAGCCAGTCCATGGTGTGCTCCGCTGTCATTGCCGTACCGGGATGCCGCGCGCGGCGAGATGCGCCTTGGCTTCGCCGACGGTGTGCTGGCCGTAGTGGAAGATGCTCGCGGCCAGGACGGCGTCGGCTCCGCCTTTCTGGATGCCGTCGGCCAGGTGGTCGAGGCCACCCACGCCGCCCGAGGCGATCACCGGCACACCTACGGCATCGGACACGGCACGCGTGAGTTCGAGATCGAAGCCGGCGCGGGTGCCATCGCGATCCATGCTGGTCAACAGGATCTCGCCGGCACCGTAATCCGCCATGCGGCTCGCCCACGCCACCGCGTCGAGGCCGGTGTTCTTGCGCCCGCCGTGCGTGTAGACGTCCCAACTGCCGCGCTCGGCGTTGCGCTTGGCGTCGATGGCCACCACGATGCACTGCGCGCCATAGCGGGCCGAGGCTTCGCGGATCACCTCCGGGTTGGCCACGGCAGCCGAGTTGAAGCTGGTCTTGTCGGCGCCCGCGTTGAGCAGCCGGCGCACGTCGTCCACGGTGCGCACCCCCCCGCCGACGGTCAGCGGGATGAAGACCTGCGAGGCCACGGCCTCGATCATGTGCAGGATGAGGTCGCGGCCGTCGCTGGTGGCCGTGATGTCCAGGAAGGTCAGTTCGTCGGCGCCCTGCTCGTTGTAGCGCGCGGCGATCTCCACCGGATCGCCGGCGTCGCGCAGTTCGACGAAGTTGACGCCCTTGACGACCCGGCCGCCGGTGACGTCAAGACAGGGAATGATGCGTTTGGCAAGCATGGGGGGATTCTAGGAGGCCGGGGCATCGGCCACCGGCGACAGGTCATGGGAGTGAGGGCGCGACCGTCGGCGCGACGGCCATCCGCCGGCCGAACAGCGAGCGCGCCCGGCATGGGAATGTGTGGGCGGCGGCTAGAGAGCCGCCGGGGACTCAGGCAGCGCCGAGTTCATCCGCGCGCTGCTGCGCCTGGGCGAAGTCGAGATCGCCCGAGTAGATGGCGCGACCGCAGATGACGCCTTCGACGCCCTCGCCCTCCACTGCGCACAGCTTCTCGATGTCGGCGATGCCCGCGAGCCCACCCGAAGCGATCACCGGGATGGACAGCGACTGGGCCAGCCGTACTGTGGCCTCGATGTTGACGCCGCTGAGCATGCCGTCGCGGCCGATGTCGGTGTAGATGATGGACTCGACGCCGTAGTCTTCGAACTTCTTCGCCAGATCGACCACTTCGTGCCCGGTGAGCTTGCTCCAGCCGTCGGTGGCGACCTTGCCGTCCTTGGCATCGAGTCCCACGATGATGTGGCCGCCGAAGGCGCTGCAGGCATCCTTGAGGAAGCCGGGGTTCTTGACCGCGGCCGTACCGATGATCACGTAGCTGATGCCGCCGTCGATGTACTTCTCGATGGTGTCGAGATCACGGATGCCGCCGCCCAGCTGCACCGGAATGTCGTCGCCCACCGCCGCGAGGATCGACTTGATGGCCGCGAAGTTCTGCGGCTTGCCGGCGAACGCGCCGTTCAGGTCGACCAGATGCAGGCGTCGTGCGCCGGCTTCCACCCACTTGAGAGCCATGGCGGCCGGGTCTTCACCGAATGTCGTGGCCTGATCCATGTCGCCTTGCTTGAGGCGCACGCAGTGCCCGTCCTTGAGATCGATCGCGGGAATGAGAAGCATGATGCTGGAGAGGCAGCGTCTGGGTGGAGAAGCGGAATCAGGGATTCCAGGACAGGAAGTTGCGGTAGAGCGCGAGGCCCTGATCCGCACTTTTTTCGGGGTGGAACTGGGTGGCGAAAATGTTATCGCGAGCCACGGCGGCCGTAAAGCGACCGCCGTAGTCGGCTTCGCCCACGCTGTGGCGCACATCGGTGGGCCGCGCGTAGAAGCTGTGCACGAAGTAGAACCAGCTGCCATCCGGCACTCCATCCCACACGGGATGCGGCTGCGCCTGGAACACCTGGTTCCAGCCCATCTGCGGCACTTTGAAGCGGCTGCCGTCGGGCTGCAGCCGGCCGGCCAGCTCGAACCGCACCACCTCGCCCGGGATCAGGCCCAGCCCGTCGGTGGGACCTTCGTGACTGCGGTCCAGCAGCATCTGCATGCCGACACACACCCCGAAGAGGGGGCGGCTGGCCGCCGCGGCCAGCACGGATCCACGCAGACCGGATTCATCGAGCTCGCGCATGCAATCGGGCATGGCGCCCTGGCCCGGCAGCACGATGCGGTCGGCCGCATCCACGTCCTGGGGACGCGCGGTGACGATCACGCTCCAGTCAGTCCCGCGCGCGGCGGCCTGCACGGCCTGCGAGACCGAACGCAGGTTGCCCATGCCGTAATCGACGACAGCCACAGTTTTCATTGAACATTCACCTGGGCGCTGGCGCCCGTTGCATTGTCAGAGCGAGCCCTTGGTGGAAGGAATGACGCCGGCGGAGCGCGGGTCAAGCTCGAGCGCAGCCCGCAGCGCACGGGCGAAGGCCTTGAACACGGTCTCGCACTGGTGGTGCGCATTGACTCCGCGCAGGTTGTCGATGTGCAGCGTCACGAAGGCGTGATTGGCGAAGCCCTGGAAGAACTCGTATGCCAGCTGGCTGTCGAACGTCCCGATCATGCCGCTGGTGAACGGCACGTGGAATTCGAGGCCCGGACGGCCCGAGAAATCGATCACCACGCGCGACAGTGCCTCGTCCAGCGGCACGTAGGCGTGGCCGTAACGGCGCAGGCCCTTCTTGTCGCCCACGGCCCTGGCCACGGCCTGGCCCAGGGTGATGCCCACGTCTTCCACCGTGTGGTGACCATCGATGTGCAGGTCACCCTGGCAATCGATGTCCAGGTCGATCAGGCCATGGCGCGCGATCTGGTCCAGCATGTGGTCGAAGAAGCCGATCCCGGTGGACAGGCGCGCCTGCCCCGTGCCGTCGAGGTTCACCCGGACGGTGATCTTCGTTTCGGCGGTGTTGCGGCTGACTTCGGCGATGCGGGAGGTGGCGGTCATAGGCTGGCTTGCAGGGCGGCGATCATGCGCGCGTTGTCATCGGGGGTACCCACGGTCAGGCGCAGGCAATTGGAGAGCAGCGGATGCATTTTAGAAACGTTCTTGACCAGTACGCCGCGCGCCTTCATTCCGGCGAAGCTGCGGGCCGCGTCGGGCACGCGCACCAGGATCATGTTGGCGTCGCTGCGCCAGGCACGCACACCGGACAGGCCGGGCAGCAGGCCGAGCAGGCGGTCGCGCTCCGTGCGCAGCACGCGGGCCTGGTCGTCGAACACGTCAGCGTGCTCCAGCGCGAACAATGCGCACTCGCAGTTGAGCACGCTGACGTTGTAGGGCGGACGCACCTTGTCCACCTCGGCGATCAGCGCCTGCGGACCCATCATGTAGCCCAGCCGTACGCCGGCCAGGCCGAATTTGCTGAGCGTGCGCATCAGCAGCACGTGGCCGTGGCGGGCCACGCGGTCGATGTAGCTGCGGCTGGCGAAGGGCTGGTAGGCCTCATCCATCACCACCAGACCGCCGCCCTCGCCCTGCGCATGCACGATGGCCTCGATGGCTTCGTCATCCCACAGGTTGGCCGTCGGGTTGTTCGGATAGGCCAGATAGACGATCGCCGGCTTCTCGCGCCCGATGGCGTCGAGCATGGCCGGGAGGTCGAGCTCGAAATCAGCCGTGAGCGGCACGCCGACGTAGCGCAGGCCCTGCAACTGCGCGCTCATGGCGTACATCACGAAACCCGGTTCGGGCGCCACGATGGCGGGCGCGCGGCCGTCGGCGGTCTCCATCGGCGGCACGTCGCAGGCCATGGCCAGCAGCGAGATGAGTTCGTCAGAGCCATTGCCCAGCATCAGCCCGAATCCATCGGGCAGGCCCGCGTGGCGGCCCAGGGCATCGCGCAGCGCCTGCTGGCGATCGGCCGCCGGATAGCGATTGATGGCGACCGCACCCAGGCGCTCGCCCAGTGCGCGCTGCAGCGGTGCCGGCAGGGTAAAGGGGTTCTCCATCGCGTCGAGCTTGAGCAGGCCACTCGAATCCTGCACGGCATAAGCGTGCATCGAACGCACATCGCGGCGGATGCGCTCGAGGGCCTGGGCCGATGCGGAGGATGGCGTCGTGATGGCGGCGTCGGTCATCGGAAGGATGTCAGTTGCACGGATAGCTGTTGCGCAGGGCCTGTGACAGCACGAACTGCACCGGCATGTCGGCCTCGTAAATCGTGGCGTTGCGACGCAGTTCTGCCTGGTAGAGCGACAGCGCCATGCGAGGCTCCAGGCGTCGCCCTGCGACGCAGAACGGCGGCCGGCCACCTTCGCGCACGGCCTGCTCCGCAGCCTCCCGCAGGCCCTCGAGCACGCCGATCAGGTAGTACTGGGCGTGCAGGGCTCCTGCAGGCTCGACCTGCTCGAGGCCCCGCCACTCGCGGATGGACATGGCTTGGGCCGCGCTGGCGACCGTCAGGGCGACGACGCCGGCCAGGCCTGCGGCTGAGGGCGTCATGGCGCGTTCCGCATCGGTGGCACGTCGGCCAGCCGCAACTCGGCCGCGCGCGCATGCGCCTGCAGTCCTTCGCCGTAGGCCAGCTCGGCCGCGATGGTGCCCAGATGCTGCGCGCCCGCTTCGCTCACCTCGATGAGGCTGCTGCGCTTCTGGAAGTCATACACGCCCAGGGGCGACGAGAAGCGCGCAGTGCCCGAGGTGGGCAGCACGTGGTTGGGGCCCGCGCAGTAGTCACCCAGCGATTCGCTGGTGTAGGCGCCCATGAAGATGGCGCCTGCGTGGCGCAGCAGCGGCTCCCACCGCCCTGGATCGCGGCTGGAGATTTCCAGGTGCTCGGGCGCGATGCGGTTGCTGATGGCGCAGGCCTCGTCCATGTCGCGCGTCTGGATCAGCGCGCCACGCCCGTTGAGCGAGGCCGCGATGATGGCCGCGCGCGGCATGGTGGGCAACAGGCGGTCGATCTCGGCCTGCACGCGGTCGATGTAGGTGGCGTCAGGGCACAGCAGGATGCTCTGCGCGAGTTCGTCGTGCTCGGCCTGCGAGAACAGGTCCATGGCCACCCACTCGGGCGGCGTGGTGCCGTCGGCCAGCACCAGGATCTCGCTGGGGCCCGCGATCATGTCAATGCCCACGGTGCCAAACACACGCCGCTTGGCACTCGCCACATAGGCATTGCCCGGGCCGGTGATCTTGTCCACGCGTGGCACGGTGGCCGTGCCATAGGCCAGCGCGGCCACGGCTTGAGCGCCACCGATGGTGAACGCGCGCGTGACACCTGCGACGTGCGCTGCCGCCAGCACCAGCGCGTTGCGCTCGCCCTGCCCCGTGGCCTCGCCGTTGCCGCCCGCGGCGACGCTGTTGCGCGACGGCGTGGGCACCACCATGATGATGTCCTGCACGCCCGCGACGTGGGCCGGGATGGCATTCATCAGCAGGCTCGACGGATAGGCCGCCTTGCCGCCGGGCACATAGATGCCGACGCGGTCGAGCGGTGTGACCTTCTGGCCCAGCAGCGTGCCGTCTTCGTCGCGGTAGGCCCAGCTCTCGCCGCTGGCCTTCTTCTGGGCCTCGTGGTAGCGGCGCACGCGCACGGCGGCCGCTTCCAGCGCCTGGCGCTGGGCAGACGGCAGGGCATCGAACGCGGCCTTGAACTCGTGCGCGCCGATCTCGAGGTCGGCCATGGTTGCAGCGGCCAGTCCGTCAAAACGGCGCGTGTAATCGATCACCGCCGCGTCGCCGCGCTCGCGCACGTCGGCCAGGATGGCCGCCACGCGCTGCTCGATCGCATCGTCCTCCTGCGCAGACCAATGCAGCCGGCGCTGGAACTCGGGTTCGAACGTCGGCGAGGCGGTGGACAGGCGCAGGGGTCGGGCGGTCAGGGTCATGGGGTTCACTGCGTCACGCTGGCGAGCGAGAACGCGTCGATGATGCGGCGGATGGGTTCGCGCTTGAGCTTGAGCGCGGCCTGGTTGACGACCAGGCGGGAGCTGATGTCCATGATGCGCTCGACCTCGACGAGGTCGTTGGCGCGCAGCGTGTTGCCGGTGGAGACCAGATCGACGATGGCGTCGGCCAAGCCCGTGAGCGGCGCCAGCTCCATGCTGCCGTAGAGCTTGATGAGATCGACGTGCACGCCCTTGGCGGCAAAGAACTCGCGCGCGATCGCCACATATTTCGTGGCCACCTTCAGGCGGGCGCCCTGACGCACTGCATGCGCGTAGTCGAAGTTGGCGCGCACGGCCACACTCATGCGGCAGCGCGCGATGTGCAGGTCCAGCGGCTGGTAGAGCCCGCTGCTGCCATGCTCGAGCAGCGTGTCGAAGCCCGTGACGCCGAGGTCGGCTCCGCCATATTCCACGTAGGTGGGCACATCGGTGGCGCGCACCAGCACCACGCGCACGTCGGCCTGGTTGGTGGGCAGGATCAGCTTGCGCGAGGTTTCGGGATCTTCGAGCACCTCGATGCCCGCCGCCGCCAGCAGCGGCAGCGTCTCGTCGAAGATGCGGCCTTTGGACAGGGCCAAAGTGATCATTGGGGCACTCCATTCCTCGAGCCACGCACCAAGGTCAGCACGGCTGCGGGACCGGCTTCGCCGGACTGCTGGGCACGCGAACTCGAGGGGGAAGCGACGAAGTCGCATCGGGGGTGGTTCATCTCGCTCTTTCGATGTCGGCGCCGATACCGCGCAACTTGGCCTCCATGCGGTCGTAGCCGCGATCGAGGTGGTAGATGCGATCGACCACGGTTTCGCCCTCGGCCACCAGGCCTGCGATGACCAGACTGGCGGAAGCCCGCAGGTCGGTCGCCATGACAGTGGCGCCGGACAACCGCGGCACACCCTCGATCATCGCCACCTTGCCGTCGGTCTGGATGCGCGCGCCCAGCCGCACCAGCTCGTTCACGTGCATGAAGCGGTTCTCGAAGATGGTCTCGGTGACGTGGCTGGCGCCCTGCGAGACACAATTGAGCGCCATGAACTGCGCCTGCATGTCCGTGGGAAACCCCGGGTATTCGGTAGTGCGGAAAGCCTGCGCCTTCAGGTGGGCCCAGGCCGGGCCGGCCGAGCGCACCCGGATGCCTCCGTCGACAGCCTCCACCGACACTCCGGCATCACGGAGCTTCTCGACCACCGCGTCGAGATGATCAGCCCGGCCATGCCGCAACAGGACGTCGCCGCCGGTTGCGGCCACGGCGCACAGGAAGGTTCCAGCCTCGATGCGGTCGGCGACGACGGCATGCGAGCAACCGTGCAGGCGCTCCACGCCTTCGATACGGATGCGGCTGGTGCCGTGGCCTTCGATGCGCGCGCCCATGCGGATGAGCATCTCGGCCAGATCGGGGATTTCGGGTTCCTGGGCGGCGTTCTCGAGGACGGTCTCGCCCTCGGCCAGCGCAGCGGCCATGAGGAAGTTCTCGGTGCCGGTCACGGTGACCATGTCGGTGGTGATGCGGGCGCCCTTCAGGCGCGCGCGGCCGCCTGCGAGGCCCGCCACCATGTACCCATGCTCGACCCGGATGTCGGCGCCCATGGCGGTGAGGCCCTTGATGTGCTGGTCGACCGGGCGCGAGCCGATGGCGCAGCCACCGGGCAGTGATACCTTGGCGCGGCCGAAGCGCGCCAGCAGCGGGCCCAGCGCGAGTACCGAGGCGCGCATGGTCTTGACGAGGTCATAGGGCGCTTCGGGCTGGCCGAGGCGGCTGGCGTCGATCGTGACGCGGCCGTCGTCGGCACGCTCCGCCGCCACGCCCATGTTGCGGATCAGGCGCAGCATGGTCGAGACGTCGTCCAGCTTCGGCACGTTGTCGAGCGTGACCGGTTCGTCCGTCAGCAGCGCTGCGCACAGCTCCGGCAGGGCGGCGTTCTTGGCGCCGGAGATCGGCACCTCGCCTTGCAGCCGGCGGCCGCCGCGGATCAGCAATTTGTCCATGGGAAAGGATCGGGAGATTCAGGGTTGCTGCTCAGCCCATTCGGCCGGCGTCAGCGTTTTCATCGACAGGGCGTGAACCTCGTCGGTATGCATTTTCGCACCGAGCGTCGCATACACCCGCTGGTGGCGCTGGATGGAACGGCGGCCCTCGAACTCGGCAGAGACGATGGTGGCATACCAGTGGCGGCCATCGCCCGTGAGCTCGATGTGTTCGCAGGGCAAGCCGGCGGTGATGATGGATTTCAGTTCGTCAGCGGTCATGGTTGGTGGAATGACTCAAATACCCGTGCAGCTGCAGGGCAGGCCGCGCCGGCCCACCGGGTGCATCCCTTGCGTCGGGAGACGCCAGCCGCGCTTCGGGCCGGTCAATTCCTGATCTTGTAGCCGATGCGCAGCAGATGGACGGCCACCGAGGCCGCGACCAGCAACGCGCCGCCGACGATGGCCACACTCAGCCACGGCGAGGTGTCGCTCACCCCGAAGAAGCCATAGCGAAAGCCGTCGATCATGTAGAAGAACGGGTTGAAGTGGCTGACCCGCTGCCAGAAGGGAGGAAGGGAATGGATCGAGTAGAACACGCCCGACAGGAACGTCATCGGCAGGATGATGAAGTTCTGGAAGGCCGCCATCTGGTCGAACTTCTCGGCCCAGAGACCGGCCAGCACCCCGAGCGTGCCCAGCAAAGCGGCGCCCAGCACGGCGAACACCACGATCCACAGCGGCGCGGCAAACGAGAGCGGCGTGAAGAACGAGGTCACCAGCAACACTCCGCTGCCGACAGCCAGGCCACGCACGACCGACGAACCCACATACGCCACGAACCAGTGCCAATGCGACAGCGGCGTGAGCAGCACGAACACCATGCTGCCCATGATCTTGCTCTGGATCAGCGAAGAAGAACTGTTGGCGAACGCGTTCTGCAGCACGCTCATCATGACCAGGCCAGGCACGAGGAAAGAGGTGTAGCCCACCGAGTCGTAGACCTTCACGTGGTCCTCGAGCACATGGCCGAAGATCATCAGGTACAACAGCGCCGTGATCACGGGCGCGGCCACTGTCTGGAAGCCGACCTTCCAGAAACGCAGGACCTCCTTGTAGAGGAGCGTCTGCCAGCCAGTGAGCAAGGTCATCACGAGACGGTCTCCAGTCCGGGCATGGCCTGCTCGGCTTTCATGACGTCGAGGAACACGTCTTCCAGATCGGCCTTGCGGATCTCGACGTCCTCAGGACGCAGCCCGGCTTCTCGCAGCGCGGCCAGGTACTGTTCGATCTCGGCGGCGTCGTGCGCCGGCAACTGCACGATCCGGCCAGTCACGCGGGCCTGAGCCGCCAGCGCCGGCGGCAGCGGCGCATCGATCTTGAAGCGCAACACGTTGCTCGAGGCAGCGCTGAGCAGGTCGCTGGTCCGGTCAAGTGCCACCACCCGCCCATGCTTGAGCATGGCAACGCGGTTGCACAGCGCCTCAGCCTCTTCCAGGTAGTGCGTGGTCAGCAGGACGGCATGGCCCTCGCGGTTGAGCTTCGCGACAAACTGCCAGAGCGTCTGGCGCAGCTCCACGTCGACGCCCGCCGTGGGCTCGTCGAGCACGATCACCGGCGGCTTGTGCACCAGGGCCTGCGCCACCAGCACGCGGCGCTTCATGCCGCCCGAGAGCTGGCGCATGTTGGCAGTGGCCTTGTCGGCCAGACCCAGACTTTCGAGCAGTTCGTCAATCCAGGCGTCGTTGTTGCGCACGCCGAAATAGCCGGACTGGATGCGAAGCGTCTCGCGCACGTTGAAGAACGGGTCGAACACCAGTTCCTGAGGCACCACGCCGAGCATGCGGCGAGCGGCGGCGTAGTCGGCCTGCACGTCGTGCCCCATGACCGAGACACGGCCCTCACTGGCGCGGGCCAGGCCGGCCAGGATGCTGATGAGCGTGGTCTTGCCTGCGCCGTTGGGACCCAGCAGGCCGAAAAACTCACCTTCGGCAACATCGAAGCTGATGCGGTCGAGCGCCTGCAGTCGCCCGCGTGCTGAAGAAAAGACCTTGGATACCGACTGAAACGAAATGGCAGGCATGGGAGCCCGCCATTCTAAGGATTCGGCCTGCCCCCTGCCGGGCAAGGGCTTGCCAGACCCGGGCGCTGCCGCTCAATCCCCGGTCGGGGCACCCTCAAGCAACCGCCCCACCCCGTACAGGCCGGCCAGCGACTGCAGCCGGGAAGGCATGCCCCGTACCGCGAATCGCCGGCCGACCGCCAGCGCCTCGCGCCGGCACGCCAGCAACACCGCCAGCGCGGACGAATCGAAATGCTGCAATGCCGAGGCATCGACCCACACGTCGCCAGCAGGCTGGACACGCAGCGTGGCAGCCAGCATGCTGGCGCAGGCCGGGGCCTGCTCGTGGGTCAGGCGGTCAGGCAGCACCAGCAAGGCATCAGCTCCGGCCAGCGGCGCTCTTGTTGCGGGCGGCTAGCGTGTTGATCAGCCCGTCGACGCCGCGCGCGTTGATCTCGGCACTGAACTGGCTGCGGTAGGTATCGACCAGCCAGACGCCCAGCACGTTGAGGTTGATGATCTTCCAGCCCGCCCCATCGCCGGGCGTCTTCTCCAGCCTGTAATCGAGCTGGATCGGGTCGCCACGCCCCTGAATTTCGGTACGGACGACCACTTCCTTGTCTTCCGGCGACGAGCGTTGCGGCTTCAGCGCGATGGTCTGGTCGCTCACCTGAGACAGTGCGCCCGAGTACGTGCGCACCAGCAGCAGCTTGAATTCCTCCTGAAGGCGCGTGCGCTGCTCAGGCGTGGCCTGGCGCCAGCCCGGGCCCACGGCGGCAGCCGTCATGCGCTGGAAGTTCACATTCGGCATGATCTTGGTGTTCACCAGGGACATGATCTTGTTCATGTCCCCGCCCTGCAAGGCGCGGTCAGCCTTGATGGTGTCCAGCACCTCGGTCGACAGGCGCTTGATCAGCGCATCGGGCGCCTCGTCAGCAGCCAGCGCGGCGGGGACGTGCAGGCCGAGGGCGGCACAGGCCGACACCAGGGCAATGCTGAAAAAACGGCGATTGATCATTTATTTCCTCTCTGTACGGACAAAAGTCCGGGTGACGGTTGGAACCGGCTGGCACGGCCAGGGTTCCACGTCCATGTGTCTCAATGCAACAACTCGAGACCGCGCAAGGGGGGTCCAGGGCGGGTCATTCGGGCAGGCGGCCCTCGTCGTCAGCAGGCAGTGCGCCGTCGCCGGCAGATCCAGGCGACGTCGGCGGCGCCTGGCGATCCTGGACATCGGCCTCGCGAATGCTCAGATACACGTCGCGCGTGAAGCTGTACTTGTCGATCGCGGCGTTGTCGAACACTTCGCCTGCGCGCAGGTAGTTGGCTCGCGTATTGACCACCCGCAGTGCGCTGGTCGCGTTACGCGTGCGGACATGGTCGATCTGGTTGACCAGATCACCCTTCCAGTCGACAGGAAGTGCCGCAGTGTCGCGCAAGGTGGAAGGGCCGAAGATCGGGAGCACGACGTACGGGCCGGCCGGAACGCCCCAGTAGCCCAGCGTCTGCCCGAAGTCTTCCTTGTGCCGGGGAATCCGCATCTCGCTGGCGATGTCCAGTACGCCGCCGAGACCGAAGAAGGTATTGACGTTGACGCGCATGAAGCTCTCGCCCGCCGCCTGACCCTTGAACTGCAGCAGGTTGTTCACAAAAGACCAAACGTCGCCCAGATTGGCGAAGAAATTGGTGACGCCCGTGCGAACCGGTTGCGGAGTCACGTTCGTGTAGGCCGTGGCGACCGGTTTGAGCAAGGCGCGGTCCACGCCGTCGTTGAACTGCGTGACGGCGCGATTCATCGGTTCGAGCGGGTCGCGCGGATCGGCCTGCGGGCCCGTGGCGCAACCCGCCAGCGCAGCCAACAACAACGCACCCGGAATCAGTCGCCAGGCGCAGCGACTCATATATGCAGTCATCTCTTCTCGCTCACTTTTTCGCGCCTGAGGGCGCGTTGTTGTCTGCACGGCCCTCGGCAGCCTTGCTATAGAGGAACTGGCTGATCAGATTCTCCAGCACGACAGCCGACTGGGTGCTGGACACCACGTCGCCAGACGCCAGGTTGGCATCGTCGGCCCCGGCTTCGATCCCGATGTACTGCTCGCCCAGCAGGCCGCTGGTGAGGATTTTCAGCGAACTGTCCTTGGGGAAAGCGTAGCGCTGGTCCAGCGCCAGCGTGACGCGGGCCTGGAAAGATTTGTCATCGAATGTGATGGATTCCACACGGCCCACCACGACGCCAGCACTCTTGACCGCAGCCTTGGGCTTGAGTCCGCCGATATTGTCGAACTTCGCGATCACCGGATAGCTGGACTGGAAATTCAGCGTCAGCAGGTTGGCCGCCTGCAAGGCCAGGAACACCAGCGCCGCGCCGCCGATCAGCACGAACAGGCCGACCCAGACATCATTTTTCGAGCGTTGCATCCACACCCTCCTTCTTCAAACGCTGAACATCATCGCGGTGAGGATGAAATCCAGACCCAGAACCGACAGCGACGCCACCACCACGGTACGCGTCGTCGCGCGCGACACGCCTTCCGGCGTGGGATGCGCTTCATACCCCTGCAGCAGGGCAATGAACGTCACGGCCACACCGAACACCAGACTTTTGATGGCGCCGTTACCCACGTCCGAGAACACGTCGACGCCGCTCTGCATCTGGCCCCAGAACGCCCCCGCATCGATACCGATCAGCACCACGCCCACGAACCAGCATCCGCCGATCGCCACCGCACTGAACGCCGCAGCCAGCAACGGCACCGTGATCACGCCGCCCCAGAAGCGTGGCGCCAGGATGCGCCGCAGCGGATCGACCGCCATCATTTCCATGGCCGACAGCTGTTCGCCGGCCTTCATCAGCCCCACCTCGGCAGTGAGCGACGTGCCGGCGCGGCCGGCGAACAGCAGCCCCGTGAGCACCGGGCCCAGTTCGCGCACCAGCGCGAGGTTGACCGACAGTCCCAGGGCGTCGGCGGATCCGAAGCGCATGAGTACGTAATAGAACTGCAATCCCATCACGAAGCCGACGAACAGGCCCGAGACGGCGATGATGGCCAGCGAGTAGTTGCCCAGGAAGTGGATCTGGTCGCGTACCAGCCCGAAACGGCGGAACGCGGGGCCGGCCAGGCGCAGCAACTGGCCGAACAGGCGCGCGCCGCGCCCGAGGTCGCCCAGCCACTGGCGCGTGGCCAGTCCGACATCGGCGGGCCGGTACCAGCTCATGGGCGGCCTCCGCCGAAATCGGCGTCGATGGAGGGCGCCGGGTAATGGAACCGCACTGGCCCCTGAGCCTGTGCATTGACGAACTGGTGCACCAGCGGATCGGTGCTTGCGCGCACTTCGCCGGGCGTGCCCTGCGCAGCGATCTTTCCGTTGGCCAGGATGATGACCTGGTCCGCGATCTGGAAGGTTTCGTTGAGGTCGTGCGACACCACAATGCTGGTGAGGCCCATGGCGTCGTTGAGTTGGCGGATCAGCCGCGCTGCCGTTCCCAACGAGATCGGATCGAGCCCGGCGAAGGGCTCGTCGTACATCACCAATTCTGGGTCGAGCGCGATGGCGCGCGCCAACGCCACGCGCCGGGCCATGCCGCCCGACACCTCGGACGGCATCAGGTCGCGCGCCCCGCGCAGGCCGACCGCGTCGAGCTTCATGAGCACGATGTCGCGGATCATCGACTCGGGCAGTTGTGTGTGCTCGCGCAGCGGAAACGCGACGTTCTCGAGAACGGAGAGGTCGGTGAACAGCGCGCCGAACTGGAACAGCATGCCCATCCGGCGCCGCGCGCCATACAAGGCGCCGGCATCCATCGCGCCAACGTCCTGCCCGTCGAACAGCACCTGGCCCGCCTGCGCGCGCTGCTGCCCACCGATGAGGCGCAGCACGGTGGTCTTTCCGCCCCCCGAGGCGCCCATGAGCGCCGTGACCTTGCCGCGCGGAATGCGCAGGCTCACGCCTTCGAGAATGCGCCGCTCCCCGTACCCGAAGGTCAGGTCGCGCAGTTCAACCAGCGAGGAGGATGAGGACGAATCCATGGGCCCAGAACGAGAAAAGCCGGAGGCAACTCCGGCGTTCGGGATGATAAGGGATGGCGCCATGTCCCGCGCCGGCAGCAGGGAAACGCTGCTGCGGCGGACTGGTCAGCGCGGCAGGTCGCTGAATCCCATGAGGAACTCGTCCACCGAGCGGGCGGCCTGACGGCCTTCACGGATCGCCCAGACCACCAGCGACTGGCCCCGGCGCATGTCGCCGGCCGCGAACACCTTGGGCACGCTGGTAGCGTAGCCGCCGGCGAATTCGGTGGTGGCGCGAGCGTTGCCACGGGCGTCCTTCTCGACGCCGAAGCCTTCGAGAATGGTGGAGACCGGGCTCACGAAGCCCATGGCCAGCAGCACGAGGTCGGCCTTGTATTCCTTCTCGGTACCGGGCACCTCGACGAACTTGCCGTCCTTGAATTCGACCTGCACGGTCTTCAGGCCCGTCACCTTGCCCTTCTCGCCCATGAATTCCTTGGTGGCGATGGCGAATTCGCGCTCGCAACCCTCTTCATGGCTGGAACTGGTGCGCAGCTTGTAAGGCCAGTAGGGCCAGGTCAGCGGACGGTTCTCTTCCTCGGGCGGCTGGGGCATCAGCTCGAACTGGACGACGCTGGCGGCGCCATGGCGGTTGCTGGTGCCCACGCAGTCGGAGCCCGTGTCGCCGCCACCGATCACGATGACGTGCTTGCCGTCAGCCCGTAGCTGGCCCTTGAGCTTGTCGCCCGCATTCACCTTGTTTTGCTGCGGCAGGAACTCCATCGCGAAATGGATGCCGTCGAGGTCGCGCCCGGGCACGGGCAGATCGCGCGACTGCTCCGCGCCGCCCGTCAGCAGCACGGCGTCGAAATCCTGCTGCAGCTGGGCAGGAGAGATGGCTTCCCGGGCCCAGCTGGTGACCTTGGAGTCCTTCGGCAACTCGCCCACCATGACACCGGTGCGGATGGTCACGCCTTCGGCTTCCATCTGCGCGGCGCGGCGATCGATATGGGACTTCTCCATCTTGAAGTCGGGAATGCCGTAGCGCAGCAGGCCACCGATGCGGTCATTCTTCTCGAACAGCGTGACGTCATGGCCGGCACGCGCCAGTTGCTGCGCCGCGGCCATGCCGGCCGGGCCGGCACCGACCACGGCCACCTTCTTGCCGGTCTTGTGCTTGGGGGGGCGCGGCGTGACCCAGCCTTCGGCCCACGCGCGGTCGATGATCGCGTGCTCGATCGACTTGATGCCCACCGCGTCGTCGTTCACGTTGAGCACGCAGGCGGCCTCGCAGGGTGCGGGGCAGATGCGGCCGGTGAATTCCGGGAAGTTGTTGGTGGAGTCCAGCACCGCAAAGGCGTTGCGCCAGTCCTGGCGGAACACGAGGTCGTTGAAGTCCGGGATGATGTTGTTGACCGGGCAGCCGTTGTTGCAGAACGGCGTGCCGCAGTCCATGCAGCGCGCGCCCTGGATCTTGGCCTGCGCGTCATCCAGGCCGATGACGAATTCCTTGTAGTGCTTGAGACGTTCGGGCACAGGCTTGTAGCCCTCCTCGATGCGCTCGTATTCCATGAAGCCGGTGATTTTTCCCATCGTGGTTTCCTGCTTTCTGTCTCGGCTCTGAAGTGGCCCGCCCTCAGGCGGCCACGCCCTTCCTGCCACGGCCGTTGCCCGCATCGGCCACCGCATGCGGCTCGAGGCCGGCCTGCGCGTTGTTGCCCGAGCTGGCTTCCTCGACCTTGCGGTCGTGCATTTCCTGCAGCGCGCGCTTGTATTCGTTGGGGAATACCTTCACGAACTTCGTGCGGGCCACGGCCCAGTCGTCCAGCAGTTCGCGGGCCCGACGGCTACCGGTCCAGCGGTTGTGGTCTTCGAGCAGCTTCCTGAGCACGATTTCGTCGCACTCGTCGCGGTGCCAGCGGGTCTTGGCGTGATCGAGCTTCTGCTCGGCCGCCGTCAGCACCTTGTCGAGCGACACCATCGAGGTGTTGCAGCGCGTGGCGAACTGGCCGTCCTCGTCGTACACATAGGCGATGCCGCCCGACATGCCCGCCGCGAAGTTGCGGCCGGTCTTGCCCAGCACGACCACCGTGCCGCCGGTCATGTATTCACAGCCGTGGTCACCGGTGCCTTCCACGACCGCAGTGGCGCCCGAAAGGCGCACGGCGAAGCGCTCACCACCCACGCCGCTGAAGAAGGCTTCGCCGCTGGTCGCACCGAACATGACGGTGTTGCCCACGATGATGTTCTGGTGGGCCGCGCCACGGAAATCGATGCTCGGACGGACCACGATACGGCCGCCCGACAGGCCCTTGCCGGTGTAGTCGTTGGCTTCACCGATCAGGTAGAGCGTGATTCCGCGCTGGAGGAACGCGCCGAACGACTGGCCGCCCGTGCCTTCGAGCTGAATGCGGATGGTGTCGTCGGGCAGGCCTTCGGGATGCGCCCGGGTCACCGCGCCCGAGAGCTTGGCGCCCACGGTACGGTTGACGTTGCGCGCCACCTCGATGAACTGCACTTTCTCGCCGCGTTCGATGGCCGCACGCGACTTCTCGATCAGACGGGTGTCGAGGTTGTTGTCCAGGCCGTGGTCCTGGTTCTCGACATGGAAGCGCGGCACGTCGGCAGGCACGTTGGGCAGTGCAAACAGGCGGCTGAAATCGAGGCCTCGCGCCTTCCAGTGCTCGATGCCCTTGCGGGTGTCCAGCAGGTCGGCACGGCCGATCATGTCGTCGAACTTGCGGATGCCCAGTTGCGCCATGATCTGGCGCACTTCCTCGGCGATGAAGAAGAAGTAGTTCACCACGTGCTCGGGCTTGCCCGAGAACTTGGCGCGCAGCACCGGATCCTGCGTGGCCACGCCCACCGGGCAGGTGTTCAGGTGGCACTTGCGCATCATGATGCAGCCCTCCACCACCAGCGGCGCGGTGGCGAAGCCGAACTCGTCGGCGCCCAGCAGCGCGCCGATGGCGACGTCGCGGCCGGTCTTCATCTGACCGTCGGCCTGCACGCGCACACGGCCGCGCAGGCGGTTGAGCACCAGGGTCTGCTGGGTTTCGGCAAGGCCGATTTCCCACGGGCCGCCCGCGTGCTTGATCGACGACCACGGCGAGGCGCCCGTGCCGCCATCGTGGCCGGCAATCACGATGTGGTCGCTCTTGCACTTGGTGACGCCGGCGGCGATGGTGCCCACACCCACTTCCGACACCAGCTTGGTGGAGATCGAGGCATGCGGTGCGACGTTCTTCAGGTCGTGGATCAGCTGCGCCAGATCCTCGATCGAATAGATGTCGTGGTGCGGCGGCGGGCTGATCAGGCCGACGCCCGGCACCGAGTAGCGCAGCTTGCCGATGTATTCGGACACCTTGCCGCCGGGCAGCTGGCCGCCTTCGCCGGGTTTGGCGCCCTGGGCCATCTTGATCTGGATCTGATCCGAAGACACCAGGTATTCCGCCGTGACACCGAAGCGGCCCGACGCCACCTGCTTGATGCGCGAGCGCAGCGAGTCGCCATCCTTCAAGGGCAGATCGACCTCGACCTGCTTCTCGCCGATCACACTCTTGAGCGACTCTCCGGCCTTGATCGGGATGCCCTTGAGTTCGTTGCGGTAGCGGGCCGGGTCTTCGCCGCCCTCGCCCGTGTTGCTCTTGCCGCCGATGCGGTTCATGGCCACGGCCAGCGTGGCGTGGGCCTCGGTGGAGATGGAGCCCAGCGACATGGCGCCGGTGGCAAAGCGCTTGACGATCTCGGACGCCGGCTCGACCTCTTCCACCGGGATGGCCTTGGCCGGATCGATTCTGAACTCGAACAGTCCACGCAGCGTGAGGTGGCGGCGGCTCTGGTCGTTGATGAGCTGGGCGTATTCCTTGTACGTGTTCCAGTTGTTGGCCCGCGTGGAATGCTGCAGCTTGGCGATCGCGTCGGGCGACCACATGTGCTCCTCGCCACGCACGCGCCAGGCGTATTCACCACCCGCATCGAGCATGCTGGCCAGCACCGGATCGTCGCCGAAGGCAGCCACGTGGGTGCGGATGGCCTCTTCGGCGATCTCGAACACGCCGATGCCCTCGACGCGCGTGGCGGTACCCGTGAAGTACTGCTGCACGGTGCTGTTGTTCAGGCCCACGACCTCGAACAGTTGCGCGCCGCAGTAGCTCATGTAGGTGGACACACCCATCTTGGACATGATCTTCGAGAGGCCCTTGCCGATGGCCTTCACGTAGTTGTAGATCGCCTTCTCGGCCGACAGCTCGCCCGGCAGGTCCTGGTGGATGGCCACCAGGGTTTCCATTGCGAGGTAGGGGTGGACGGCTTCGGCGCCGTAGCCCGCCAGCACGCCGAAGTGATGGACCTCGCGCGCGCTGCCCGTCTCCACCACCAGGCCAGCAGTCGTGCGCAGCCCCTCGCGCACCAGGTGCTGGTGGATGGCCGAGAGAGCCAGCAATGCCGGGATCGCCACCTGCGTGGCCGACACCGCGCGGTCGCTGATGATCAGGATGTTCTTGCCGCCCTTGATCGCATCCACCGCCTCGGCGCACAGCGACGCCAGCTTGGCCTCGACGCCTTCATGGCCCCAGGCCAGCGGGTAGGTGATGTCGAGCGTGTAACTGCGGAACTTGCCCTGCGTGAACGTGTCGATGTCGCGCAGCTTGACCATGTCGTTGAAGTCCAGGATCGGCTGGCTCACTTCAAGACGCATCGGCGGGTTGACCTGGTTGATGTCGAGCAGGTTGGGCTTGGGGCCCACGAAGCTCACCAGCGACATGACGATGGCCTCGCGGATCGGGTCGATCGGCGGGTTCGTCACCTGGGCGAACATCTGGCGGAAGTAGTTGTACAGCGGCTTGTTCTTGCTGGAGAGCACGGCCAGCGGGCTGTCGTTGCCCATGGAGCCGATGCCCTCCTCGCCGGCCTGCGCCATCGGGGCCAGCAGGAACTTGATGTCTTCCTGCGTGTAGCCGAAGGCCTGCTGGCGGTCGAGCAGCGTGAGGTCGCTGGCCGGCGCCGTGCCTGCGCCCTCGACGTCGTCGAGCTTGATGCGCAGGTTCTCGATCCACTGTTTGTAGGGCTTGCTGTTGGCGAGGCTGGCCTTGAGCTCCTCGTCGTCGATCATGCGGCCCTGCTCGAAGTCGATCAGGAACATCTTGCCGGGCTGCAGGCGCCACTTGCGCACGATCTTGTTCTCGGGCACGGGCAGTACGCCCGACTCGGAGCCCATGATGACGAAGTCATCGTCGGTCACGCAGTAGCGCGCCGGGCGCAGGCCGTTGCGGTCCAGCGTGGCGCCGATCTGGCGGCCGTCCGTGAAGACGATGGACGCCGGGCCATCCCACGGCTCGAGCATGGCCGCGTGGTATTCGTAGAACGCCTTGCGACGCTCGTCCATGGTGGTGTGCTGCTCCCACGGCTCGGGGATCATCATCATCACGGCCTGGCTGATGGGGTAGCCGGCCATGGTCAGCAGTTCGAGGCAGTTGTCGAATGTGGCGGTGTCGGATTGCCCCGCGAAGCTGATCGGATAGAGCTTCTTGAGGTCTTCGCCCAGCACCGGAGAGGACATCACGCCTTCGCGCGCCTTCATCCAGTTGTAGTTGCCGCGCACCGTGTTGATCTCGCCGTTGTGGGCGACGTAGCGGTACGGGTGGGCCAGCGGCCACTCGGGGAAGGTGTTGGTGGAGAAGCGCTGGTGCACCAGGCCCAACGCCGAAACGCAGCGCTCGTCTTCCAGGTCGCGGTAGTAGGTACCCACCTGATCGGCCAGCAGCAGGCCCTTGTAGACCACGGTACGACTGGACATGCTCGGAACGTAGTATTCCTTGCTGTGCTTGAGCTTGAGGCGCTGGATGTTGGCGCTGGCCGTCTTGCGGATCACGTAGAGCTTGCGCTCCAGCGCATCCTGAACGATCACGTCGGCCCCGCGGCCGATGAACACCTGGCGCAGGATCGGCTCCTTCTCGCGCACGGCGGGCGACATCGGCATGTCCTTGTTGACCGGCACGTCGCGCCAGCCCAGCAGCACCTGGCCCTCGGCCTTGATGGCCCGCTCCATCTCCTGCTCACAGGCCAGGCGCGAAGCGTGCTCCTTGGGCAGGAAGATCATGCCCACGCCGTATTCGCCGGGCGGCGGCAACGCAATGCCCTGCGCAGCCATTTCCTCGCGGTAGAGCGTGTCGGGAATCTGGATGAGGATGCCCGCGCCGTCGCCCATCAGTTTGTCGGCGCCGACGGCGCCCCGATGGTCGAGGTTTTCCAGGATCTTCAGCCCCTGCTGCACGATGGCATGGCTCTTTTCGCCCTTGATGTGGGCGACAAAGCCGACGCCACAGGCGTCATGTTCGGCGTCGGGGTTGTAGAGGCCGTGTTGCTGGAGATGCTGGATTTCGGCAGCCGTGGTCATGGCGTGCTCCTTCAAATTTCGCGGGGAAACGGAGCATAGTGCGATGCAACAAGAATGCCAAGAAAATTAAATGGGGTCAGACACCATTTAATTTCCTAACTTTGCCCTCGGTATTTAATTGGGGACAGATCAATCATCATTGTTGCGGATCGGCCGGCTCGGTCGTCCCGGCCGTGCGCGCGAAAGCCGTCGATCCGTCTGTTTCTGCAGCGATTCAACGAACTCGGGCGTTCCCAGCACCCAGCCATTGAGCGTCGCCCGCGAGATGGCATTGTGTTCTGCGGGGCCCACCCCGTTGCGGACGCGGTCGACATAGGCCGCCTCGCGCGCGAAAGGCGTATTGCCCAGCTGCCACACCAGCGGATGCGGTGACAGCCAGCGGTCCACCCGCAGGCCCGCATAGTGACCATGGCTCGACCATGCGTAGTCGCGCGGATCGGCCACCAGCCCGGCGCCAACCGGGTGCAGGTCCATGTACGCCATGCAACTGAGCAGATACCGCGCGGGCTCGATGACCGTGCCCCGGTAACGGCCCTCCCACAACGTGCCGGAACGCTGCTGGCGCGCATTGAAGTGGCGAACGTAGCGCCGGCCCACGCCCTGCATCAGCGACGGCAGGCTCTTCGCGTCCGGCGGCGTCAGCAGCAGGTGCAGATGGTTGTCCATGATCAGCCAGGCGTGGACGGCGACGGCCTCGCGGGCCGCCCCGTCCTGCAGGAGTTCGAGCATGAAGCGGCGGTCGTCGTCGTCCGCCACGATGGCCTGGCGGTTGTTGCCGCGCATGATCACATGGTGCGGCAGGCCTGGCAGGAGCAGGCGGGGCAGCCGCGCCATCGTCAGGCCAGCGAGAAGCGCCCGCCGAGCGCCGGGCCCAGCCCGAACTGGTCGAGCAACTCGCGCAGGCGCACGGCTGCACTGTGTTTGCGTTGACCGGTGTGGCGGGCGAGGATCAGTTCGTTCTTCATGCTGTGCTCCCAGCCGACGAGCTCGGTCACCGTGACCTGGTAGCCCTGCGCTTCGAGGTGGAGGCAACGCAGCACATTGGTGATCTGGCTGCCGAACTCCCGCGTGTGCAGCGGATGCCGCCACAGCTCGGCCAGCGGCGTGCGCGACAGCGACAGCGCCTTGTCCTGACGCAGCAGCGACGCGACCTCTGCCTGGCAACACGGCACCAGCGCCATGTAGCGGGCATGCCGCGCAAGCCCGAAGGCGATCGCGTCATCGGTGGCGGTGTCGCAGGCATGCAGGGCGGTGACCATGTCGATGCGCTCGGGCAGCGCCTGCGAATGCGCCGAATCGGCCGCGCTCAGGTGCAGGAACGACATGTTGCCGAAACCCAGGCGCTGCGCCAGTTCGCGGGAACGCTGGACGAGCTCTTCGCGTGTTTCGATGCCGTAGATGTGGCCCGGGGCGCAGCCGGCCTGTCCGCCGCGGAAGAACAGGTCGTTGATGATGAAGCCCAGATACGACTTGCCTGCGCCGTGATCAGCCAGCGAAACCGCCGCCCCGCCCTGGCCGAGTTCCTCCAGGGGCTTCTCGAGGAATCGATAGAGGTGATAGACCTGCTTGAGCTTGCGACGCGAATCCTGGTTGAGCCGGCCCTCACGCGTGAGGATGTGCAATTCCTTGAGCAACTCGACCGACTGCCCATGCCACAGCTGCGACAGGTCGTCGGCCACGCTCGGGCCTGGCCTGGATGTCTTGTCGGATGAACGGGATTTCGGTTGAACTGGCACGGCGCGTCCCGCGCGGCACAAACACGCGCAGTGCCCGGATTCTAGTGAGAACGACCTGCCGGCCCGCGCCGGGCCAGCAATTGCCCCACGCGCGCCGCCAGCCACAAGCCCACGAGGGAACAGGCGAGTGTGACGAGCCACGTCCACTGCCAGCCCTGCGCCCGGCCAGCCAGCCAGGCCACCGCCGGCGGCACGCAGAACTGACCGAGGGCCGAGAACTGCTGCATCCAGCCCACGGTCGTCGAGATGGTGTGTTCGTCGGGCGCGAGCCGCACGGCCAGCGCCATCAAGGTCCCTGGGATGATGCCACCGACCATCGAGAATGCCAGCACCGCCAGATAGCGCAGTGCCGCGGGCGCCTCGTGGCCCGCCACCTGGGCAAAGGCCACCACGGCCGCCAGGCCCATCGCCACGTAGCCGGCGCGCAGCAGCCGCTGTGCAGCCACGCCGCGCTGCAGCAGTCGGCCTGCGGCGACGTTGCCGGCCATGTTCACCAGCGCCACCGTCGCGGTCAGCACACCGGTGATGGCTGGCGAGATGCCCGCCTGCACGTAGATCGACGGCAGGAATCCGACCACCGCCAGCCACTGGCCTGCGTACATCGCGAAGCACAACGCGACCAGCCATGGACCGCTGGCACCGAGCGTGCGACGCAACCGCAGGCTCACCGCCAGGCGCGGCGCGGCGCGCACGGCGGCAGGTGGCGGCGGCACGGCACGCCGCAGCCACGCCGCCATGCCCAGCGATAGCAATCCGAGCCCCACCCACCAGACACGCCATCCGGCATCGGACACCACCAGCGGCCCGATCAGCAGCGCCAGCGTGGTGGCCGACGGCATATAGGCACCCCACATGCCCAGCATTGCATCGAGCCGCTGCGGTGGCACCAGACGCCGCACCAGGCCGGGTGCCGGCAACGCCACCAGCAGGAAGCCGAAGCCTTCGACGACACGCAAGGCCAGCAGCAGCGCCGCCCCCTCTGCCCAGGCGCCCGCCACGCTGGCCAGGCCCAGCACTACCAGACCGACTGCCATGCTGCGCCGCAGGCCGATCGCGTCGCTGGCCAGACCCATGGCAATGCCGCCGGCCATGCCCGCGACCTGGACGACAGAGAGCAGGAAGCCCGCCTGCAGCAGGGTGATGCCGAGTTCGGCCTGAAGCACCGGCAAGGCCGGCGGCAGCTTGCCGATGTGCAGGGCCGCGCAGATGCCGGCCAGGATCACCACCCAGGCCGCACGCACCGGCGCGGCCTGCGTCGCCGGTGTGGCCGTCATGCCAGCAGCCGCTGGCCGGTCAGCCGCTCGTGTTCGCGCAGGGCGAAGCGGTCGGTCATGCCCGCGATGTAGTCGGCCACGGAACGTGCACTGTCGCTGCGCTGCGCAAAGCCCGACTGCATAAGTCCCGGCTCGTTGTTGTAGAGCGCGAACAGATCACGCACCACCTGGCGCGCCTGGCCGGTGGTGTGCACCACCTGCGGATGGCGATAGAGGTTGCTGAACAGGAAGCGCTTGAGCTCGGTGGATTGCTCCCGCATGCGCTCGCCGAATCGCACCAGCGCCGGAGCGCGGCGGGCCGCATCGGCATCGGCGGGACGGTGCTCCACAAGCGCCGCACGCGTCGCGTCGATGACGTCGTAGACCTGTGCGCTCAGCATTCGCCGGATCGCTTCGTATAGCAGTCGCCGGCCCGAGAGGCCCGGATATTCGCGCAACGCTTCGTGGCGAAAACGCTCGAACAGGTCGATGTCGGCCAGTTGATCGAGCGTGATGAGTCCCGAGCGCACGCCGTCGTCGATGTCGTGGGCGTTGTAGGCGATCTCGTCGGCCAGGTTGCACAACTGAGCCTCCAGGCTGGGCTGGGTGCGGTCGATGAAACGGCGCGCGACACCGTTGGGCTCGGCCGCCTCGATGGCTCGTGCATTGGCCAGCGAGCAGTGCTTGAGCACGCCTTCTCGCGTCTCGAAGCAGAGATTCAGCCCGTCGAATGCGGCGTACCGCTCTTCCAGCGCGTCGACCACCCGCAGGCTCTGCAGGTTGTGCTCGAAGCCACCGTGCGGGGCCATGCAGTCGTTCAGTGCGTCCTGACCGGCATGCCCGAAGGGCGTGTGGCCCAGGTCATGGGCGAGCGCGATCGCCTCGACCAGATCCTCGTCGAGTTGCAGCGAACGGGCGATCGAGCGGCCCAGTTGCGCCACCTCCAGCGAGTGTGTGAGCCGCGTACGGAACAGGTCACCCTCGTGGTTGAGGAAGACCTGCGTCTTGTAGACCAGCCGCCGGAACGCCGTCGAATGCACGATGCGGTCGCGGTCGCGCTGGAACGCGCTGCGCGTGGGGGCATCGGCCTCGGCGTGGCGCCGCCCGCGGCTGGCCTGCGGGTCGCAGGCGTAAGGGGCCAGCGCCTGGCCGCTCAGTTGCAGCACTGCTCGATCACCTCGGCCACCACGGCGTCCGGTGCGGAGTGCACGCCAGCGCGGCCTGGCGCCTCGAGGGTGACGAAGCGGATCTCGCCCGCTTCGGATTTCTTGTCTAGCCGCATCAGTTCGAGATAACGATCCACGCCGAGCTTCGGGCCGAGTACCGGCAGGCCTGCGGCTTCGACGACGCGCGTGAGCCGGCCGACGAATGCGTCGTCCACCCCGCCCAGCCGCTGCGACAGGTGCGCCGCCATCACCATGCCGCAGCCCACGGCCTCACCGTGCAGCCATTCCCCGTAGCCCAGGCCGGCCTCGATGGCATGCCCGAAGGTGTGGCCGAAGTTCAGGATGGCGCGCAGGCCCTGCTCGCGTTCGTCCTGGCCCACCACCTCGGCCTTGATCTCGCAGCTCCGGCGCACTGCGTGAGCCATGACAGCCGGCTCACAGGCGCGCAGCGCCGCCAGGTTGGCCTCGATCCAGTCGAGGAAGGCCATGTCGGCGATTGGCCCGTACTTGATGACCTCTGCCAGGCCTGCGGAGAGTTCGCGCGGGGGCAGCGTGGCAAGCGTGCCCAGGTCGCAGACCACCAACTGCGGCTGGTAGAACGCGCCGATCATGTTCTTGCCCAGCGGGTGGTTGATGGCCGTCTTGCCGCCCACCGACGAATCCACCTGCGCCAGCAGCGTAGTCGGTACCTGCACGAACGGCACGCCGCGCATGTAGCTGGCCGCCGCGAAGCCGGTCATGTCGCCGACGACACCGCCCCCCAGGGCAAACAGCACAGTCTTGCGATCGCAACCGCGCGCGAGCAACGCATCGAAGATCAGGTTGAGGGTTTCCCAGTCCTTGTGACGCTCTCCGTCAGGCAGGCTGAGCACGTGCACGTTGGCGTAGCGGCCGGCGAGGCCGGTGCGCAGGCGCTCGGCGTAGAGCGGCTCGACAGTCGCGTTGGTCACGATCAATGCCGCCGCCGCCTTCGGCAGCATGGCGTTCGATGCGAGGCCTTCGACGAGGCCCGTGCCGATCAGGATGGGATAACTGCGGTCACCGAGGTCGATGCGGACCTCTTGCGGGGCGAGGGGGTCTTGACTCATGGCCATCGAGTGTAGGTGCTCCGGCCAGCGGGCACGCGGAGCCGGCTCAGGACGGGGACGCGCCGCCTGCGGAAGCATCGGCCATTTCGAGCTGCATGGAGATCGTGTTCACCAGCATCGCGATGGAAGGGCGCCCCGTCTCCACGACGAAATGGGCCGTGGCGCGGTACAACGGGTCGCGCAATGCGTAGAGTTCGCGCAGCCGCTGGCGCGGATCCGCCACCTGCAGCAGCGGCCTGCTCACGTCGTGGCGCACGCGGCGCAGCACGTCATCGGGGGAGGAATGCAGGTAGACCACGCGGCACTGGCGCCGCAGCACGTCGCGATTGCCTTCGCGAAGCACCGCACCGCCTCCCGTGGCCAGCACGCCCGTCTGCGGATCGGCAGCAAGCGAGGCAATGACCTCGGCTTCGACATCGCGAAAGCGCGCCTCGCCCTCACGCTCGAAGAAAGATCGGATCGAGCAGCCCAGTCGCTGCTCGATCACGAGGTCGGAGTCGGTGAATGAGACCTGCAGCCGGCGGGCCAGCTGGCGGCCCACACTCGATTTACCGGCACCGGGCATGCCGATCAAAGCTACAGGAATCACGCGGTATTCATCGGGCCGCAGCGCGGTCGGAGATCATCTTCGGAGTGATGAATACTAGCATTTCCTGCTTGTTCGACGACCGCGAACGGCTCTTGAACAGGTTGCCCATGACCGGGATATCACCCAGGCCCGGCACTTTGGTTTCGGACTCGGTTTCGTTGAGTTCGAAGATACCGCCAATCACCACGGTGCCGCCGTTTTCGACCAGCACCTGAGTCTTGATGTGCTTGGTGTTGATGGCGAAGCCGGCGCTTGTCGACTGGCCCACGCTGTCCTTGTTAACGTCGAGGTCGAGGATGATATTGCCCTCGGGCGTGATCTGGGGCGTGACCTCGAGCTTGAGGTTGGCCTTGCGGAAGGCGATCGAGGTTGCGCCGCTCGACGTGGCCACCTGGTAGGGCAGTTCCGTGCCCTGCTCGATCAGCGCCTTCGTCTGGTCGGCCGTCACGACACGCGGACTCGACACCACACGGCCGCCGCCGTCGGCTTCGAGGGCCGACAGTTCCAGGCTGATGAAGCGCGCGGCGCTGGAGCGGAACAGCGAAATGGCGAACGTGGACGGGTTGTAGCCGTTCTGGCCCACCGCCGGCAGATTCACGAAGTTGCCGCTGGTGATGCTGTTGGCGCTGCCGGCCGTTCCGGCCGAAGATCCGATGTTCGAATTGAGCGTGTCGCTCGTCACGCCACTGCGGCCACCGCCGAGCTTGATGCCCAGGGACTTGCCGAACGTATCGGACGCTTCGACGATACGGGCTTCGATCAGTACCTGCCGCACGGGAATGTCGAGCTTGGCGATCAGTTCCTGCACGCGTTCGAGGCGCGAGGCGATGTCGGAGACGAACAGCTGGTTGGTCCGCGGCTCGGCGATGACGCTGCCGCGCGTACTCAGGATGCTCGCACTGCCGGCAGCGCCGCCGGCACCGCCCGTCGAACCGCTACCCGTGAGCTGGGTCGCGATTTCGGCGGCCTTGGTGTAGTTGAGCTGGAATGACTGCGTGCGCAGGGGCTCGAGGTTCTGCAGCGCCATCTTCGACTCGAGGTCGAGCTTTTCCTTGGCCGTGATCTCGTCCTTGGGGGCAATCCACAGCACGTTGCCGTTCTTGCGCACGCCCAGGCTCTTGGCCTGCATGATGATGTCCAGCGCCTGGTCCCAGGGAACATCTTTCAGGCGCAGCGTCACGGTACCCGACACGGAGTCGGAGGTGATGATGTTGAAGTTGGTGAAATCCGCGATCACCTGCAGCAGCGACCGGATCTCGATACTCTGGAAGTTGAGGGAGAGCTTCTCGCCGGTGTACCCCGGGCCCTGCGACAACTTGGTCGGATCGATGCGGCGCGGACGCACCTCGACCACGAACTGCGTATCGCTCTGGTAGGCGGAATGCTCCCAGTCGCCCGAGGGCTGGATCACCATACGCACCCGATCGCCAGTCTGCGTCGTGGTCACGCTTTGCACCGGCGTACCGAAATCGGACACGTCGAGGCGGCGGCGCAGACCTTCGGGCAAGGAGGTCTTGAGGAATTCGACGACGAGCGAGGCGCCCTGCTGGCGGATGTCGACACCGACCTGGCTGTTGGCCAGATCGACGATCACCTTGCCGGCGTTGTCCGGCGAGCGGCGGAAGTCCAGGTCGCGCAGCGGCAGCACATCCCGGTTGGCATTTTCGGCGAACGTGGTAGGCGCCACCGCCACGGGCGCTGCTCCCGGCGCGGCATCGAGCGACACCAGCAGCGACTTGCCCTGGATCTCGGCCTTGTAGCCGGCCGATTGCTTGAGGTTGAGCACGACACGCGTGCGATCGCCTGCCTGCACGACGTTGACCGAACGCAGGTTGCCCTGATTGAAATCGACGGTCGAACGGCCCATGGCATTGCTCACGCCGGGAAAGTCGAGCGCGATGCGCGCGGGAGACTGGATCGAGAATCCCGTGGGCACGGCACCCAGCGCCTGGCTCAGGTCGATGCGAACCACTTCCGAGCCGCCCTGGATCGAGCCGGTCACCGCTTCGATCGCGTTCTGGGCGTGCGCCAGCGCTGCGGCAGCCAACAAACCGCAGGCCGCCCCCCAACGCCGGGCCCGGGCCCACGCGCTCATCTTCTGATTGTTCATTTCGACCCCTCTTGCAGCTGCAGGGATGCAGCGCGTTCAATCCATTCGCCGACAGCGTCCTGCACGATTTCGCGCAACGTGACCTCGGTCTCGGTGATCTTGGTGATTCGGCCGTAGTTCTGGCCGAGGTAGTTGCCCGTGCGCACTTGGTAGAGCAGGTTGTCCACCCGCACCAGCGCCACCGGGTGGCCTTCGCGGATCAGGCTGCCGACCATCTTCATCGAATCCAGCGGCACGGCTTCGAGCGGCTCCTTGCGGCGCGCCAGCTCCGGCGTGATCAACGCTGCATTCGAAGACGCCTGCACAGCCTCGCTGCGCAGCGCCTGGGCCAGTTTCTGGTTGCTGAACGGATCGGTCGCGCCACCCTGCGTGTACGCCTGCGGCGTGAACTGCTTGGGTTCGGAGATCGGAGTGACGCTGGGCCGGATCTGCGCGCGCTGCTCTGTCATCCATTGCTGCAGGTCATCCTCGTCGGAGCTGCAGCCCGCCAGCACCAGAGTGCCCAGCACGCCGAGCACCAGGGCGCCGGCCTTCGTCGGAACGAACACGGCTCTCATCGCTTCTTGCCCCCTGCTGCGGCCTTGCGCTGCGCCGCCACTTCCTCGGGATCGAGATAGCGGAAAGTCTTGGCCGTGGCGTCCATCGTCATCGTTCCGCCATCGCGCAGCGGATTCACCGTCAGGTTGTTCAGGGTCACGATGCGCGACAGGTTGGCCACGTCGGCGGCAAAGGCCCCAATGTCGTGATACCGGCCCGTGACCTTGATCGCGATCGGCAATTCGGCGTAGTACTCCTTGATCGACACCTGGCCAGGGCGGAACAGCTCGAACTGGAGGCTACGGCCCAGGCCGGCCTGGTTCACGTCCGAGAGCAGGGCATCCATCTCGGCCTTGCTGGGCAACTGCTTCTCGAGCACGGTCACGTACTGCTGCACCTGCTCGCGCTGCTTGCGCAGCGCATCGAGATTGACGGCCTGCGCCATCTTCTTCTTGTACTCTTCCTTGAGCGTCTGCTCGCGCGCCGTCTCCGTCGCCAGCTCTTCGTCGACGCCCGACAGCCAGACGAACCACAGCAGCCCGATGACGGCCACGCAGATCACCAGATTGAGGAGATAGCGCGGCGCAGCCGGCCAGGTCGACGGATCGTTCGGATTGAGGCCGCGGAACTGCGCCTGCAGCGGCGCGATCAGCGCGTTGAGATCGAGGTTCTTGAGGGAAGATTTGCGGGTCGCCATGCGGGCCTCACTTCTTCGGGGCGGCGGCCACACGGGCCGCAGCGGCAGGCGGATCGGCGCGCTTGAGGCTCACGCGCATCGTGAAGTTGGCCACGCGGCGCGAATCACGCGGACCGAGATTCACGTTGCCGGCCACAATTTCCACGAGCTCGGGGCGGGTGAGCCACGGGCTGTTGTTGGCCAGGTTGCGCAGTAGCTCGGACACCCGCTCGTTGGATTGGGCAACGCCACGCAGCATGACGGTCTGGTTGCTCTGCTGAATGGAGCTGATGTACACGCCATCCGGCAACTGGGCCACCATTTCGTTGAGCAGATGCACGGGCAGGTTGCGGTCGGCCTGCAGATCTTCCACCGCCTGCTGGCGCGCGCGCAGCGAAGCGATCTCGGCCTGCAGGTTGGCGATGTCCTTGATCTGGGCGTCAAGACGGCGGTTCTGGTCTTGCAGGAAAGCATTCCGGCTTTGCTGCGTGGACATCTGCGCCTGCAGAAACAGGTATCCCGCCCCGGCGACGAGCACGCCCAGCATCGCCGCCGCGGCCAGCGAAACGTAGAACGACTCCTTGCGCCGGCGGCGCGCCTCCTCGCGGTGAGGCAGCAGGTTGATCAGGATCACTGCAGGAACCTCCGCATCGCGAGACCACACGACGTCAGGTAGGAAGGTGCTTCACGGCGCAGGCGCTTCTCGCGCACGCCCGAGCCGATCTCCATGCCGTCGAACGGATCGACGATGGTGCAGGCGAACGAGGTGTGTTGCGTGACGGCCTCGGTCAGGCCCGGCAGCGCTGCGGATCCGCCCGCCACGAAGACATAGTCGACGCGGCTGTAAGGCGTGCTGGTGAAGAAGAACTGCAACGCGCGGCCGATTTCCTGGGCCATGCTGTCCACGAAGGGCCGCAGCACGCTGCTGGAGTAGTCTTCGGGCAGATCGCCGTTGCGCTTCTTGGCTTCGGCTTCCTCAGCCGAGAAGCCGTACTGGCGCACGATCAGCTGCGTCAGCTGCGCTCCCCCGAACGCCTGATCGCGGTCATAGAGCACTTCGCCGTTGCGCAGCACCTGCATGCTTGCGGTGTAGGCGCCGATCTCGAACAGCGCCACCATGGTGTCGGCGCCCTTGTTGGGCAGGTTTTCGATCAGGCGGGTGGTGGCCAGGCGCGCGGCATACGACTCGACGTCGATGACCACGGGCTTGAGTCCCGCCGCTTCGGCCAGACCTTGGCGGTCCTGAACCTTTTCCTTGCGCGAGGCGGCGATCAGCACTTCGACGTCGCCGGCGGACGTCGGGCTCGGGCCGATCACGCAGAAATCGAGGCTGACCTCATCGAGCGAGAACGGGATGTACTGGTTGGCTTCGGATTCGACCTGGATCTCGAGCTCCTGCTCGGTCATGCCTCCGGGCAGGATGATCTTCTTGGTAATGACGGCCGAGGGCGGCAGCGCCATCGCCACATTCTTGGTGCGGGTGCCGCTCTTCTTGACGACGCGGCGGACGGCCTCGGCGACTTCGTCGAACTTCTCCACGTTGCCGTCCGTGATCCAGCCTCGCTCGAGAGGCTCGATGGCGCAGCGCTCCAGCACCAGCTTCCCGGAGCCGTCGCGCGCCAGTTCCACCAGCTTCACACTGGACGAACTGATGTCCAGGCCCAGCAGTGCCGCCGGCTGGCGGCTGAACAACGACCCCAAAGAGATCAAAACGGTCCCCTGACCCGGCTTGTAACAGCCGGAAAAACTTGAGAATTCACTTCAATGCTAGCAGTAAGCCCTTTGTCCAGCAAAGAAAAAAGACCGCCGCACACCTGTCTGCCGTTGTCAAAAGCCGACGAAAATGGGGGGCAAACGTAACCACCCACTAACAACTACAAACAAGCTTCGCAGGCCGCACTCTAACGGCGGGAAGTGACTTCTCCGACACTTCACATCCAATTTTTATAATCGGGACGCGACTTTACGCACAGTTCCATGTCCTCCACACCCCCCCCGGACGATGCGCGCACGGCGCGCGGCCGTCGCGCCCCACTTCCCTCCTGGCTTCAATGGACGATCCGACTCGGGCTATGGCTCGGCGGGCTTGCCGCCGCCGGGGCGGCATCCCTGCTGATCGTCATTGCGGTAGCGCTGGCCGTGGCGTACCCCAACCTGCCCGACATCTCTGACCTGCAGGATTACCGCCCCAAGCTGCCGCTGCGCGTGTTCTCGGCGGAGGGTGTGCTCATCGGCGAGTTCGGCGAAGAGCGGCGCAATCTCATGCCCATCGGCGACATCCCGAAGGTCATGAAGGATGCGGTCCTGGCAGCCGAAGACGCGCGCTTCTTCGATCATGGCGGCGTCGATTACATCGGCGTGGTGCGCGCTGGTCTGGCCAACGTGGGCAGCGGCGGCAAGAGCCAGGGCGCCTCGACCATCACCATGCAGGTAGCGCGCAATGTCTACCTGTCGGCCGAAAAGACGTACACCCGCAAGATCTACGAGATCCTGCTGACGTTCAAGCTCGAGCACCTTTTGTCCAAGGACCAGATCCTCGAGATCTACATGAACCAGATCTTCCTGGGCAACCGCGCCT